>JGI20158J14315_10003197_pt1 | contig 10973 bp, 13 predicted proteins | sample COG_08_FD_14315 | JGI IMG/M metagenome (IMG submission 14315)
GATGTAAAAAAAATTGATTTAGATCAATTAGATCTAAATAATCTGCCTGAATTAGAACAATTCATGCTTCATAAAATATATTTTCTAAACCAAAATTTTAAGAATTATTTTAAAAATTATGATTTCCACAATCTATATAAGGAATTACTAAATTTTTGTACCGTTGATTTATCAGCTTTTTATTTTGATATAAGAAAAGATGTCCTATATTGTGATCCAAAGAGTTCAAAAAAAAGAGAGTCGACTATTATATTATTAAATATAATCTTAAACTCATTATTAAGATGGTTTGCACCAATTCTTACTTTTACTACAGAGGAAATTTTCAGATTAATTTCTAACGAAAATAAGAGTATACATTTGGAAAAATTTATGAATTTTCCAAAAAATTTTATAAATGAAGACTTAAGTAAAAAATGGCTTGAAATAATAAAGATAAGAAATGTTTGCAATATCAGTATTGAAGAAAAAAGAGCAACTAAAGAAATTGGCTCAAGCCTAGAAGCCTCATTAGAAATTGAAATGAATGAAAAAAATTTGGAATTAATAGGAAATATTGATCTAGCAGAAATATGTATAACTTCTCTTGCTGAAATAAAAAAAACCAATTCAAATGAAACAATAGTTAAAACAACAAAAGCAAAAGGTGACAAATGTAATGTTTGTTGGAAAATTAACACAGAACCATGCCCAAGACATGGGTAATAATATGTTAAAAAAAAATATTTTTTATTTTTTTTTTATTTTATTTATTTTTATATTAGATCGGGTCAGTAAATTATGGATAATTTCGATTTTTAATTCAGAAAATAATTTAGAAATAAAAATTTCTTCATTTATTAATCTAAACTTGATTTGGAATAAAGGTATAGCGTTTGGTTTATTTTCTTATGGTGAAAAATTCGAGTACAATTTATTAACTGGTCTTATAATTATGATAATTTCAATAGTATTTTGGATGATAATAAAGACAAAAGGATTAGAAAAATATGGGTTTTTAATGATTCTAGGTGGAGCATTAGGCAATATCTTTGATCGTTTATATTATTCAGCTGTGCCTGACTTTATAGACATATATTACAAAAACTTTCATTGGTTTGTATTTAATGTTGCTGATATATTCATAACTGTTGGCGTATTAATGCTTATAATAAATGAAATAACTATAAAAAATCCTAAATGAAAAAAGTATTGCTTACCATTATTATTTTAAGTTTTTTGAACTCATGTCAATCTGTAAGTGAAGGATTTACATTAAAAAAAAAAAATAATGGCGACGAATTTTTAGTTGAAAAAAAAAATCCTTTAGTGTTACCACCCGACTATAGTGAATTACCTACACCAGAAAATATAAATTCATTAAATAAAAATGAAAACATAACTGAAAATGATAAGGATAAATTTGAAAAGATTATTAATAAATCTAAAAACACTGATAATAGTGAACAAAAAGTTATGTCTTCTTCCATAGAAGAATCTATTCTAAAAAATATTAAAAAAGATGCATCTAACTAGAAATATTAAATTTAAAAATTTTATAGTAAAAACACCAACAAAAAAAATCAAAAATTTATTATCAAAACTCTTGTCTGAAAAAAATGAAGTATTACTCTCATTAAGCAAAGGATATAAAAATTCTTATATAAAAAAAAAAATTATTAAATTTAAAAGCTATTCAAGAATAAATATTATAGGCATGGGAGGGTCTATTCTTGGAGCTAAAGCAATTTATAATTTTTTAAAAATTAATATTGACAAAAAATTTTTTTTTATAGATGGATTTAGAAGTGAAGAAGCAAAAAATATTACTGATAAAAAAAAACTTAATATTATAATTTCAAAATCTGGAAATACATTGGAGACAATTGTTAATTCTAATATTTTGATTAATAATAAAGATAAAAATATTTTTATTACTGAAAATAAAAAAAGCTACATTAGTTCATTAGCAAAAAAGTTAAAATCTGACATTATCCATCATAATGATTATATAGGTGGCAGATATTCAGTTTTGTCAGAAGTTGGAATGTTGCCAGCTGAACTAATGGGTTTAAATGTAAACAGATTCAAAAATTATAATCTATTAGTTAAAAATAAAAATTTTATTAATTCTTTAGTTAATAATGTTGCAAACATATTGTTATTAGTAAAAAAAAAAAAATTTAATTCAATAATTTTGAATTATGATCAAAAATCCACAGATTTATTTTATTGGTATCAACAATTAGTTGCTGAAAGTTTGGGGAAAAAAGGCAAGGGAATCTTGCCAATAATATCTGAAATGCCTAAAGATAATCATAGCTTGATGCAACTTTATTTAGACGGTAGTAAAAATAATTTTTACACTTTTTTTTTTGTAAAAGAAAATAGTTCAAATATTATCAATAAAGATAATTTGTTGAAATCACACAGCTATCTTGAACAAAAAAATACTAATGATATTTTGTATTCACAATTTATTGGTACTCAAAACGTATTTAAAAAGAAATCCATACCTTTCAGAAGTTTTTTTATAGATCAAAGAAATGAGCAGACATTAGGTGAATTATTTTCTTTTTTTATTCTTGAAACGATCCTTTTAGGAAAGGCTCTCAATATTAATCCTTATGATCAACCTGCTGTTGAACTTATAAAGATAGATACAAAAAAAATGTTAGTAAACTCTTAACTTCCAATTATAATTTTTGAAATACCATAAATTCTAGTATCTAAAATTTTTAGTTCACCCGATATATCTATATTATCTTTTTTATGTCTATGAATAATCAAAATTCCATTTTCTTCTAGAATTTCATTTTCTTTTATTTTTTCAATTATAAAATTTATTTTTGTTTCTTTATAAGGGGGATCTAAAAAAATTATATTAAACTTATGAGGCCACTGTTTATTTTGATCTAAATAATCAAAACAATTTTTTTCAATTAAAACACTTTTTTTAAATGTATCGATACTNATGATGTTTTTTTTTAATACCTTTAAGATTTCTTTATAGTGTTCCACAAATAAAACATGCTGCGCACCCCTTGAGATACACTCTAATCCAAATGACCCTGAGCCAGAAAATAAATCTAAAATTTTTGAATTATTAATATCTATTTTAAAAATATTAGAATGTTCTATTAGGTTAAAAATTGACTCTTTGACGATATCTCTTAGCGGTCTAGTTTGTTTATCAACTGGAGGAATAATTTTTCTTCCTTTATTTTTACCACCAATTATTCTCATCCATTAATTACTTTATGTGCAATATCACTTCTGAAAAATCCATTTTCCCAATTTACTTGATTTATTAAATTTATAGCTCTATTTCTATTTTCTTTAAAATTTTTTGATCTAACTACGAAATTAAGAACTCTTCCACCATTAGATACTATCTTGCCAGTCAATATTTTTTGTCCCAGCATGAAAAATAAATTCATTTGATTCAAGTAAAATTTTATCAAGATTATCTATTTGAATATTTTTTTTGTAAGTTTCAGGATAGCCTTTAGAGCAAACTACAATACATAAACTATTATCATCATACCATTCAAAATCTATTGAATTTAAATTTTCACTGACACACGCTTTGATAATCTGCGCAAAATCTGTTTTTAGTTTTGGAAGTATCGTTTGACACTCAGGGTCACCCATACGCACATTATATTCGATTAGGTATGGCTCTCCTTTAATAATCATTAAACCAGCATAAAGAAATCCTTTAAAATTTGTACCTAATTCAGCTAGACCTTTTAATGTTGGATCAATTATATTTTTCAAAATTTTTTTATTTAAGATTTTGTTTTCTAATCTAGATGGAGAGTAAGCTCCCATACCACCTGTATTTTTACCCCTATCTCCTTCCAAAACTCTTTTATGATCTTGAGCTGTGCCAAAAGTTTTATAATTCTTTCCATCAGAAATTATAAAAAAGCTCATTTCTTCTCCTTCTAGAAACTCTTCAATTAATATTTTTTCTGCTAAACCAAATTTACCCTCAAATATTTCTTTTATTGCTGTCAGTCCTTCATCTTTACTATTACAAATATATACCCCCTTACCTGAAGCTAATCCATCTGCCTTTATTACTATTGGTAAATTACATTTTTCTAAAAATCTATTTGCATCTTCAGAATTTTTAAATATTCCAAAATTTGCAGTTGGAATATTATATTTTTTACATAAATTTTTTGTAAATATTTTTGAACCTTCTAATTGAGAAGCCAATTTACTAGGACCAAATACTTTAATTTTATAGCGTTCTAGATAATCTACTATTCCATCTACTAATGGCTCTTCAGGGCCCACTAAAACAATATCAATTTTATTTTTTTTTACAAAATCTTTTATTTGTTTAAAATCTTTTAAATCAATTGATTTATTTTCTGCTATTAAGCTTGTTCCAGCATTACCTGGAATACAATAAATGTTGCTTATATTATTTGAATGTTTAAGAGAGCTACATAAAGCGTGTTCTCTTCCCCCACTTCCTATTATGCAATATTTCATATAAAGATATATAAACTAAAAATGTTTAAAAAATTAGCAAAAATAAAATATTTACCCAATAATTATGAAATTATTGAAAATGGCGACCATGTCATTTGTTCAATAAGTGGAAAAAAAATTAGTCTTAATGAATTAAATTATTGGAATGTTGACCTTCAAGAACCATATTATTCGTACATTGAAGCGTCTCAAAAAAGAGAAAATAAAAAATAATCTATTTCCATCTATTATGTGTCCAAATCCATTGATCTGGGTTTTTAATTATTAAATCCTCTAGGACTTTATTTATTTTTAAAGTAATTATTTCGACATTATCATTTTTTTCAAATTTCAATGAATTAAAAAATTTTATCTTAAAATTGTCATTTTTAGATCTTTCAATGTAAACAGGAATTATTTCAGAATTAAATTTTTTTACAAATTGAGCTGGTATTGTAGTAGTTGAAGCTTTTTCACTAAAAAAATTACATCTTATTCCTTCAGAAACTCTTTGATCCACCATTAAAGCTATTGAGGACCCATTTTTAAAATATTTTAATAAAGATCGTGTTCCAGAAATTCCTTTCTTAATTTGTTTTTTACAAATATATTTTTTTCTTATGTTTTCCATCAGAGGATTTAAGTATTTATTATTTAACGGTCTGTAAATTGCAGCTAAATCAATACCTGATTTTTCAATAGTCATAGCCATTAATTCGAAGTTGTTAAAATGACCTGAAATAAAAATCACTGGCTTTGAGCTATTTTTAATTTTATGAAGTATATCTTTATTTTCAACGATAATATTATTAAAAATTTTTGGATTATTTCTAAAACTTTCAATAAACATATATTCAGCAAAAATTTTTCCATAATTGGACCACATTTTTTTTTGTATTTTTTTTTTTTTATTTTTATCCAAATTATCAAAAGCTCTTTCTAAATTTTCATCACTAATCTTATTTGATCTAAAAAAAGGACCAAAAATTCTGAAGATTTGTGCAGATACAATTCTCGAATATCGCAATCCTAATAATTTATAAAAAATAAATAAAACTAAAATTATAATATATTGAATAAAATATTTAATATTTGCCATGAATTTTTAATTTTAAAAAATCTATAAAATTTTTTTCATTTTTTATTTTTAAATTTACCTTAAGAAAATTTATATTCTTTTTTTCTTTATAAGAAAGTTTAATAAAATCTTTTTCTGTTGTAATGATACTTGCGCCAATTTTTTTAGCTTTCTTTTTAATTTCAGTTATATCATTTTTTTTATATTGATAATGATCTGGATAAATTATTTCTTCGATAATATTAAAACCTTTTTTTTGTAAAATATTTTTAAAACTGTTTGGGTTACCAATTCCCGAAAAAATGATAATTTTATCAAATTTATTTATTTGTTTTAAATTAGATATTTCCATATATGTGCAAAATATCTTGATATTGAGATTTACTTTTTTAATTTTTTTTGAAACAATATCAATTTTATTAGAGTCAACATCCTTCAAAAATACACAGTCATATTTTTTTAAACTATCTAGTTTTTCTCTTAAGGGCCCAGCAGGTATTAGCTGTCCGTTTCCAACCCAGTTTTGATAGTCAAAGCAAACAATTTTGATATCATGATAAATAGTATTATCTTGTAATCCATCATCAAAAACTACCACTTCTTGTCTTAATTCTTTTGCTTTTTTAATTATATTTTTTCTAGTATTTGAAACTATTAAATTTGTATGATTTTTAAGAATTGTAATTTCATCTTTTTGCAATGGATAAAATTTTTTTCCCACAGCTACTTTAATCTTTAATTTTTTTAGAATTTCAAACAACTTTATAGTAGTTGGTGTTTTTCCTGTTCCACCTACATAAATATTTCCAACACAGATAGATTTTATTAGATTATTTTTTTTAGGTAAAACAAAACTCTGGAAAAAATTATTAATTTTTATTATTAACGTAAACGGTAACAATAAATATGAGATTAAATTTGGTTCTTTTTTATCCCAAAATTTGGGTTTTTTTAATTGCATGAATTAATTTAGACCAATCTCTTGATAAGTTTTTTGTAAAATTTTTTTTCCAATAAAGCTTAATTTTTTTTTTACTTTTACTGAGTATGATTTTTTTTCAAAAAATTTATTTAATTTATTAAATGCTTCTTTATGGTTTTTGACCTCAGATGATATTTTATTTTTTTTTAGAAAATCATATATGTCCTCAAAGTTATCAATATTAGGACCATGTAAAATATTGCAACCATATCTAGTTGCTTCCAAAGGGTTTTGTCCTCCATGACTAATCAAGGAACCTCCTAAAAATACATTGTTACATAAACTATAAAAAGATTTTGTTTTTCCATATGAATTCACAATATAAATGTCTATTTTTTTATCAATTTTCATTTTAGGTTCATGTGTTTGAGTTTTTAAACCTAATTTGTGAAGTTCTCTAATTATTGCTTTTGTTCTCTCTATGTGTCTTGGTATAATTATTGTTAATAAGTTTTTATATTTTTTTCTTAAATTTTTATGAATTAGACCACAAAATTTTTCTTCCATATTATGAGTGCTAGAAGCGCACCAAGTTGTTCTAGAAGAAATTAATTTTTTTAGATCTTTATTAATCTTGATTTTTTCTTTTTCAGATTGTGAAAATTTTAAATTTCCAATAAATTTTACTTTTTGTGCGCCTAATTTTTTAAGAAAATATTTAGATTTATTGCTTGCTGCATAACAATAGTTGATTTTAGAAAAAATACTCTTTGAAAAATTTGGTAATTTTTTCCATCTTTTGTATGTTTTGCGAGTAATTCTTCCGTTTAAAAGAGTAATTGGTATGTTCTTTCTTTTCAAATTTAAAATCATATTTGGCCAAATTTCAGAATCTATAAAAAAAACATTAGAGGGATTCCAAAATTCTAAAAATTTATTTGAAAAATAATTTGTATCAATAGGAAAAAATTGATGAACAACTTTCTTAAATTTAAGTTTTTTTATAATTTTTGAAGAACTTAGTGTATTTGATGTAATTAAAACTTTTTTGATTTTGCTTTCATTTTCAAGTTTTTCTATTATAGGAACAATACTTTGTATTTCCCCAACACTTGCACCATGAAACCAAACCAACCTACCAGTACCTCTTTTTTTTGAAAAAATACAAAATTTCTCTCGAAACCTGAAAATATCTTCTTTTTTTTTTATTAATCTAATAATTAATATTATTGGAGAAAATAATAAAATTATATTTATTAAAAATCTATAAATAATTAACATTAAGATTTTTTAATTTGTTTATCATAAAAATTTTTATAAACATTCGAGGAGACCAAAAGATCTTCATGCTTGCCTTTTCCAACAACTTCACCTCTATCAATGACATAAATTTTATCTGAGTTTAGTATTGTTGATAGTCTATGAGCAATCACAATTGTAGTTCTTCCTTTGGTTAGAAAACTTATTGCTTTTTGAATTTTATTTTCTGTTTCAGCGTCTAGTGATGAAGTTGCTTCATCTAACAGAATTATTGGACTTTTTTTTAGTATAGCTCTTGCAATTGAGAGCCTTTGTTTTTCACCTCCTGACAACCTAACTCCATTTTCTCCAATTATAGTGTCATATTTGTTTGGTAATTTTTCAATAAATTCATCAGCAAAAGAATATTTAGCAGCTTCTATTATTTCATTTTGAGAGGCATTTAAATTTGCATAGGCTATATTATTTTTAATCGTATCATCAAATAATGTTGTATCTTGGCTAACTAAAGAAATGTTTTTTCTAACAGAGTATATTGTTGAATTATAAATTGATTGATCATCAATTTTGACCTCTCCATTTTGAGCATTATAAAATCTTGGAATAAGATTCAAAATTGTCGATTTTCCAGCTCCACTAGGGCCAACTAGAGCAGTCATTTTTTGACCTGGAATAATTAAATTTATTGAATTTAAAATATTATTTTCATTTTTTGAATATTTAAACTCTACATTTTCAAAATTTATTTCCCCATTTTTAATTATTAATTCCTTGGAGTAATTTTCATCTTTAATTATTGGAACATCATCTATGACCGGCAAAACTCGTCTAGCACCCGACAAACCTTGTTGGATTGATATATTTAAAGTAGCTAAGGATCTCACAGGCTGATATGCTAACATCATTGCTGCAAGGAATGAAAAAAAATTACTTACCTCAAGTTCATTTTTAGCAATTAATTTTGCAGCATAAAAAATTAAAAATGCTATCATTATTCCAGTTAAGAGCTCCATTATTGGTGACGCTCGTTGAAAAACTACATTAATTTTTCTTGAAGATTCCTTTAATTTACTAATGTAATTATTGGCTCTATTTTTTTCATATGTTTCTTTTTGAAAAATTTTTATCAATTTATGATTTTTGAATATTTCGATTAAGTAAGAATTTAAAATCCCAGCATTATCCATCTGTTGAGTGGTAACTTTTCCTATTCTTTTTCCAAGCGATTTGGCAGCGATACTAGCAAGAGGTATCATAATAATAGCAATTAATGATAATTTCCAATTTTGGTAAAACATCACAGAAAGTAAACCTAATAAAGTTAAACTATCTTTAAATAAATTTAGAATAACAGTACTAACAAGATTTGTAATCATACTTACATCGTTAGTTAGATTGGTTATAAATTTTCCAGAATGTTTATTATCAACTAATTGTGTGTCTGCTTTTATTAGTGAAGAAAACATATCAGTCTGAATATCTTTTCTTACCTCTTCTGAAACACCAATCATTATTACTTTTGCTAAATATAATGATGAACCCTTTATTGCAAAAGCCAAAACTATTAATCCGGGAATAAGATATAAATATTGTTTATCTTGCTTAATAAATAATTGTTTAATAGCTGGATCTAGTAAATAAGCAACAGATGAAGTGCTCCCTGCTAATAGCAATGTAAAAAAAACAGAAACTAAAATATTTCTTAAATATTTTCTTGTGTAACTTTTGTATAATCGACTTAAAATTTGTACATTATTCATAATTATTAATATTTACCAATTATCAATCCAATAAAGATCAATAATCCAAGAAAATTATTTGATTTAAAGATTTGCAAACAACTATTTGGATTATTTATATTAAGCATTTTTATTTGAAAATAAAACATATGTATAAATATTGTTATTAAAAATAAAAAAAATAGCTTGTTTAATTCTAATAAATAACCAGTGTTTAAAAGNAAAAGTAAAAAAATAAAGTAACATAGAATTAAAAAAATATATGGATTTGATTTAAATTTGATTGAAGTTGACTTTAATCCTATTATTTCATCGTCTTTAATATCTTGATATCCATAGATAGTGTCATATCCCAGTGTCCAAAATATGGCTCCAATATAAAGTAAAACTGACACCACATCCACTTGACCTTTAATTGCTGTCCAACCTAATATTAATCCATAATTAAAAGTAATTCCTAAAAATAGTTGTGGCCAGTAAGTATATCTTTTCATCAAAGGATACGTAAAAGCAAGTGGCATAGAGCCAAGAGCCAAGATTATTGTGAAAGTGTTAAAATTTAACAATACGAAAAAAGCAAATAAGCATAAAATTACAACATAAAAAATAGCTAGTCTCACAGAGATTTGGTTTGAAGCGATTGGACGATTTTTTGTTCTAAATACCTTTTTATCGAACTCTTTATCGAGGATATCATTTACTATACATCCCGCTGATCTCATAAACACTGATCCCAAAAAAAATAAAATTAAATAAAAAAAATAATCATTTAAATTTTTAGAAAAATCGTAAGCTAATGTTAGCCCCCAGGCACAGGGCCAAAATAAAAGCATATAACCAATTGGCTTTTTTATTCTTGTTAAATCAATGAAAAGTTTGAGTTGGTTCATAATATTTTACTTGTAAATAGCAAAGGCTAGATTCATAATCAAACTGATTCGTATGAATATAGATTACACAGTTACAGCACTAATGTTTCCAGCTATTCCTCTATTAATGAGTGTTTATAGTAACAGATTTCATTCATTGAGCATGCTAATTAGAGAGCTTCATGACGAACATGTTTATGAAAATCATATTCCCCATGAATGGAAAAAACAATTTATCAATCTAAGTGGACGGATCACACTACTGCGTTGGACAATCATGTTTGCTGCTTTTGGATTTTTGTTCAATATGTTGACTGTATTAGGTCTTTATTTAAATGAAGTTTTTATTGCCAGATTAATTTTTGGCTCTTGTTGTTTATCAATGATTATATCTATACTTTTTTTTATAAGAGAAATTCACATTTCAACGAATGCCCTAAAGCTTCATATGTCTGATATGGATGTAAAACTTGATTAGGGAAGTATAACAGCAGGCCCTAAAATTTTTCTACCTTCCAAATCTTTATGAGCTTCAATAACTTGATCTAATTTATATTTTTTAAAAATATTAATTTTTACTTTTCCAGAGCTGATTTTTTCAAACATTATTTTTGATGCCTCATCAAGCTCTTCTTTAG
>JGI20158J14315_10003204_pt1 | contig 10962 bp, 12 predicted proteins | sample COG_08_FD_14315 | JGI IMG/M metagenome (IMG submission 14315)
ATTATAGCTTTATTCATAATGATGGTCGGAGTGGCAGGATTCGAACCTGCGACCCTCTGGTCCCAAACCAGATGCGCTACCAGGCTGCGCTACACTCCGATCGATTGGTTACTAATACAGTAGATATAGATTATTTCAAAGTATAAATAGATCAAAATTAAAAGAAATTTTATATAAATCTGATATATAAATAAACATGATTATTAGCTGTCCTAATTGCAATAAACAATTTAAAATTAACCCTTCTCTAATACCTAGTGAAGGAAGAGATTTGAAATGTGGCTCTTGTGACAATGTTTGGTTCTATAAAATAGAAGATAAAAAATCTAAACTATTATCCTTAAATGAAGACGTTGTTGATAATGAGGTTGAAGCAATAATTGATGATAAAACAAAAGATCAAGTAACTGATATCAAAGAAAATTTATCTCAAGATATAATTGATAATATAGAGAATAAAAATGATGACAAAATTATTCAAAAACAAATTCCTATAAAAAATAAAATCAAAAAAAGCACAAGTAGTAAATTTTTTTCTTATTTAATTGTGTCAATTATATCTTTTATTGCATTAGTTATCTTAGTTGATACTTTTAAAACACCTTTAATTAATGTTTTTCCAGATTTAGAAATTATTTTATTTAACCTTTTTGAGATATTGAAAGATATTAAACTTTTTATTATAGACTTATATTAATTTTATATGATTAATTATTTATCAAAACCCTTTAAATGGTTTTTTAAATTGGAGGCAGCCAGTGGTTTAGTTTTACTATTTGCAGCTGTAGTCGCCCTAATTATTAGTAATTCAGAATTATCAAATTTATATTTTTCAACTTTAAATAAATATTTGTTTATTGGAATAAATAACTTTGGATTAAAATTATCCGTTTTACATTGGATAAACGATGCCTTAATGGCTATTTTCTTTTTTTTTGTAACTTTAGAAATTAAAAGAGAATTTCTACAGGGCGAACTTTCAAATATAAAACAAGCATTACTTCCAATTATAGCTGCTGTAGGTGGCATGTTGGTTCCTGCTTTAATTTATGTATATGTAAATTTAGGTGATGGAGAAACTTTAAATGGTTGGGCCATACCTTCAGCTACTGATATTGCTTTTTCTCTAGGTGTATTATCTTTATTAGGCAAAAGAGTTCCTTTGTCGCTAAAAGTATTTTTAACTGCCTTGGCAATTATTGATGATTTAGGTGCGATTGTAATTATAGCATTATTTTATTCTGGAGATCTTAGTATTAAATACTTAAGTCTTATGTTGTTAGCATTTATCCTTTTATTAGTTATTAATAAATTTAATATTAAAAAATTNTTACCTTATTTAATTATTGGAGTTTTTCTATGGGATTTTACTCATAACTCCGGTATTCACGCTACTATAGCTGGTGTCTTATTAGCTATGACCATACCTCATAGAAAAAAAGAAAAAGATTTTTCTTTATTAATCAAAATTGAACATGCGATTAGTCCCTATGTTGCTTTTGGTATAATGCCCTTATTTGCTTTTGCTAACGCAGGAGTTTCACTAGAAGGTTTATCTTTAGACTCATTACTTAACAAAGTACCTTTAGGAATACTTTTAGGTTTATTTGTGGGTAAACAATTAGGTGTTTTTGTATTTTCATATATATCTATAAAATTAAAGATTGCACAAATGCCAAATAATTCAAACTGGTTTAATTTTTATGGTGTGGGAGTTTTAACTGGTATTGGTTTTACTATGAGTCTTTTTGTGGGAAATTTAGCATTTGTAGAAAATATGCAATATATGGATGGTGTAAAGATAGGTGTATTAGCAGGTTCATTATTATCAACATTGTTTGGATATTTTTTAATACTTCTTACACCTAATAAATAATTTTATAATGAAAAAAATAACAACAATATGTTTAAGTATATTTATGATTTTTTTTAAAAATTCTGTAAGTGCTAATTATGAAAAAGTTTTTTATGACTTTAAAATAGAAAGTATTACAGGAGAGATAATTAATTTAAGCGATTATAAAGGTAAACCTGTTTTAATAGTTAATACAGCTAGTTATTGTGGTTTTACAAAACAATATGATGAAATGCAGGAATTATGGGATCTATATAAATCTAAGGGTTTAATCGTACTGGGTGTACCATCAAATTCATTTAATCAAGAAAAGAAGAATAATGCTGATGTAAAAAAATTCTGTGAAGTTAATTTTAGTATTAATTTTCCTTTAACGACTATAACAGAGGTTAAGGGAGAAAATGCTCACGAAATATTTCTATGGGCTAAAAATAATTATGGTAAATCTGCAGTTCCAAAGTGGAATTTTCATAAGATTTTAATAAATAAAGAAGGTAAAGTTGAAGATACTTTTGCATCTTTCACTAAACCAATGTCAAAAAAAATAATTAATAAAATAGAAGAAATCTTATAATTTTATATTTAGTCCATCGTATGCTGGTGTAACATTGTCTGGTAAAAGTTTTTTAAGAACTTTATAGTCCAAAACTGGAGATAAGTTTGTCAAAACAGCTTTTTTTGGCTTAAATTTTTTTATAATTGANAGAGAAGTTTCTAAATTGAAATGTGATGGATGAAAATTATACCACAAGCAATCAATTATCAAATATTCGATGTTTTTGAATTCTTTAAAATCTTTTTTGTATATCTTGCTTACATCGCTTATGTAAGCTAATTTTTTATCAATAATAAAACAATTAGATTTTACTTTTCCATGTTGGACGACAATACGTTTTAATTTAATCTTTTTATTATTGTTTGTTACAAAAATATTTTTTGGTAATTTATTCAACTTTAAAGTTGCCGGGTATTCTTTAGAATAACTATTAAAAATATATGAAAAAGCTTCATTTAAATATTTAGATGTTTGATTATCAGCATAAACATCAATCTGTTTCTTGCTGTTAAGATAAAAGGATCTTAAATCATTTATACCATGTGTTTGATCACCATGCATATGGGAATAAAGCACTTTATTAATTTTTTTAATTTTGTGTCTCAATAATTGTTGTCGTAAATCTGGAGATGTATCAATCAATATATTTTCATCTGAAGTTTTTAGTATTGCTGAACATCTTGTTCTGTAATTCTTTTTATTTTTTGGATCACAATTTCCAAAAAAACCATCTGGACGTGGTACGCCCATTGAGCTTCCACAACCAAGAATAATAAAATTCATAATTTTTAATTAAAAAAAAGTCTATTAAAGTTATTAGTAGTAAAATTTACTAAGTCAGATTTAGAAATATTTTTTATATCCGCTAATTTTTGAGCAGTATAATCAATATACGATGGTTCATTTTTTTTACCCCTATTAGGCACGGGTGCTAAGAACGGACTGTCAGTTTCAATTAATATGTTTTCCAAAGGTAAAAAATTAAATGTATCTTGTAAATCTAAAGAGTTTTTAAAGGTTATAATGCCACTTGCAGAAAAAAAAGCATTTAGTGTTAAAAGTTTTTTTGCAAAATCTTTACTACCAGTGAAACAATGCATTAATATTTTTAAATTTTGATCTTTATAACTTTCTAATATATTAAAAGTTTCATCTTCTGCATCTCTTGAGTGAATAATTAATGGAGTATTTGTTTTGATGGAAGCCTCAATATGTTCCTTAAAACTAATTATTTGATCCTCTTTATCACTATTATTGTAATAGAAATCTAAACCTGTTTCCCCAATTCCTATTATTTTTTTAATAGTGGTAATATTTTCTATTATAAAGTCTGAGGTAATTTTATTTTTAGTCGCTTCGTGGGGATGTATACCAATTGTACCATAAATCATCTCATCTTTTTGTATAATCTTCTTAATTCTATCAAAACTTTCAAGTGAAGTTGAAATTGTTAAGAGTTTTTCTATTCCAGCCTCTTTTGATCTTTTAATTACGTTACTCAAGTCACTTAAAAGAGGCTCATGGTCCAAATGACAGTGTGAATCAATCATTGTTTTTATCTATCTTTTTAAAAAGTATATCAATTTTATTTATTTTACTTCCTTTTGATAAAAATTCATTATTTTCAATTGATATAAAACTGATATCTTTTTCATTAAGATTAAAAATTTTTAAAGCTTTTACAGATGACTGGGGAATTATTGGGTAAAGTAAATAGCTAATTTTTCTAACAATTTCTAATGTTGTATAAACTATTGTATTTAATCTAGTTATATCTTCTTTTTTTTTCCAAGGTTCCTGATCATTAAAGTACTTATTTGCTTCAAATAAAGAATTTATAATAAAATCTATATAAAAATTAATGTCCTGAATATCAATTTTTTCTCTTATATGGGATAAATTTTTTTTATACCTGTTTAAAATTTTTAAATCATCTTTTTCAAATTTAATATCTTTTGGTACCTCACTATTACAATTTTTGATAGCGAATGCTGTAACACGTTGGCATAAATTTCCAAAATTATTAGCTAGATCACTATTTATACAATCTTCAAGTCTTTCTTGTGATATGTTTCCGTCATTTCCAAAAGATACTTCCTTGATTAAATAATATCTTAATGGATCTAGACCATATTGATTAATAATTTCAATTGGATCCAAAATATTACCTTTTGATTTAGACATCTTTTCATCTCCAGAAAGGATCCACCCATGACCATAAACTTTTAATGGTAATTTTATTTTAGCAGCTAATAGAAAAGCCGGCCAATATACAGCGTGAAATCTTAAAATGTCTTTACCAATCAAATGGATAGATGCTGGCCAATAATTTTTAAATAAATCATCATTTGTATCAGGATAATTTAATGCACTAATATAATTTGTTAATGCATCAAGCCATACATAAATCACATGATCATCATTATTTGGTACTTTTATTCCCCATGAAAAACTTTTTCTACTAACTGACAAATCTTTTAATCCACTTTTGACAAAACTGATAACTTCGTTTTTTCTAGATTCCGGAGCTATAAAATTTGGATATTTTTCATAATAATCAAGTAATGGTTTTTGCCATTTAGATAATCGAAAAAAATAAGACTCCTCCTCTATCCATTCAACAGGTGATTTTGAAGAAATAGATCTTTTAACCCCATCTACATCTTCTATTTCGTCTTCATTATAAAATGCTTCATCTGATACAGAGTACCAACCAGAATATTTTGATAGATAAATATCATCATTTTTTTCAAGTTCATTCCATAAATATTGTACTGTTTTTTTATGTCTGTCTTCAGTAGTTCTTATAAAATCTGTGTTTGTTAAATTAAGTGTTTGAGAGAGATCTCTAAATGTTTGGCTGATTTGATTACAAAATTCCAAAGGATCAATATTTTGTTTTTCAGCAGATCGTTGTATTTTCAGTCCATGTTCATCAGTACCTGTTAAAAATTGGACATCATAACCATCCATTCTTTTAAATCTGGCAAAAAAGTCTGCTATGATACTCGAATAAGCATGACCCATATGAGGTTTAGCTGAAGGATAATAAATTGGAGTTGTGATATAAAATTTTTTATCCATTTAAAACTCTGTCCTCAAATTCCATAAATAAAGTTTCATCGTCAAGATTAAAGATTTTTGTATAATTAATTTTTTTTAAAAAATAATTTTGTACGCTTAATAACTTAATATTTTTAACTGATATATTTTTTCTAAAATATATTTCTATTAATGAATATATTAGATATTTAATAAATTGATCTTTTTTATATTTTTTTTCCATTAAAATTTGTTTAATAAGATCTTTTAAATCAATGTCCTTTAAATCAATATTATTTTTATTTGCAAAATCTAATAAATTTAATATTGAGCCTGGCGTACTATAATAATTAATCATTTGATCATTAATTAAATTCAAAACATTTTGATCTAAAATTTTGTTGGTAATATCAAAAGATTGATTAAATGTAAGGTTGATCTTATAGTTGAGACATCTAGATTTAAGTGTTGGTAGTATTTTTTTGTTATTATTGATTAACATAAAATATATATTTTCGTTAGGTTCTTCAATAATTTTAAGTAAAGCGTTAACTGAATTAATATTTAAAAGTTCAATATTATCTATAAGAACAAATCTTGGCTTTGAATTAAAAGATGATTTATTTAAAGTTAAGATTAAATTTCTAATTTGATTGATATCTATACTTTTTTTATCATCATCAACATCGATTGAAATAAAATTGGGATTTGATTTATTTAAAACTAATTTAAATGATTTATTATCAGGGTTAATTTTAAAATTCTTAGCGTCATATGAATACTCTTCATCAAAAGATAAGATGTGATTAATTAGATGATATGCTAATGTTGATTTACCAATCCCCTTTTCACCTGAGAGTAATATCTTATTTGGTAGTTTATTGTTTTTATAAAGTTCAATAAAATTTGAGAATTCAATATGATGGCAAAATAAAGATAGTTGATTTATAGGGGTTAAATTCATTTAATCAATCTATCAATTTTATTCAAAATTAATTTTTCATTTTTATTTATTTCTAAATTTGAATTAATTAATTGATATTTATTTTTTTGTTTATTTGATAACTTTATAAATCCATTTTGAACTTTATTGTAAAAAGAAATTTTAAATTTGTCATATCTATTTAACGATTTTCTTTGCTTTAATCTCTTCTGAAGATTTTTTTTATTTACTGTATTTAAAAATGTAAAACTTACTTTAATATTCCTAAGCAAGTATTTGTTCAAAGCTTCAATTAAATTCAAATTAACACCCATTCCATAATGTTGATATGCTATTGTAGAGTCTGTAAATCTATCAATCAGTATTATTTTTTTATTATATGATTTTTTTATTAAATCAATATTTTCGCTTCTTGCAGCCATATATAGAAGCAAATCTGTATTTTGATTAAAATTTGATTTATTATTTAAAATTAATTTTCTTATTTTTTCTGAGTTTGGATTTCCACCAGGCTCTCTTATCTTTATATGACTAATATTTTTTTTGGTAAGATACTTAGATGCAACAGATATATGATGACTTTTGCCGCTTCCTTCTATTCCTTCAAAAACTATAATTGGTTTTTTAGACATCGCCCCAAATGAGATAATTAATCGATTTTAAAAATCTGGATACAAAATTTACCTTTTTAACTTCTTTTGAAGCTAGTAAATCGTATTCACCAACTAACTTATCATCATAAACAACTTTCAAAATAGCAACTTTTTCATCTTTTTTAATAGGAGCTTCTATAGGTCCTTCATATTTTATAGAAACTTTTAAAAGTTTTTTTTTTGCTTTTTTAATTGTTTTGTACACATCTCGATCTGTATAAACATCGACTTTATCTTGTTTTCCAAGCCATACATTTACTTTATCAAAAGGCTCTTTAGCTTTAGAAATATTGACAAGATCAAAATTAGTAAGTCCATAAGTAAGTAATTTTGCACTTTCTCTTGATCGTGCATTTTTTGAATTAAATCCACTTCCAACAGCAATTAATCGTCTACCATTTCTAACAATTGATGAGGCTAAAGAATATTTTTCAACAGCCAAATATCCAGTTTTAATTCCATCAGCACCTAAGTTTTTATATAGAAGAGGATTTCTATTACCTTGAGTTATCGGATCTCCTCCTGTTCTATTCCAAGTAAATTCTTTTTCAGCAAACAATTCATAAAATTTAGGATGATTATCAATCAAATATTTAGACATTTTTAAAACATCTCTTGCAGTTGAATAATTATCTGGATTATTGATACCAGATGAATTGGCAAAATTTGTATTTTCCATTCCAATCTCTTTAGCTTTTGCTGTCATTAAAATTGCAAACTCTTCTTCTGTTCCAGCAATACCTTCGGCCAATGCTACACATGCATCATTACCAGAGGCAACTATTATTCCTCTAAGCAAATTTTCCACCGAAACTTCATCACCAACCATAATAAACATAGAGGAATAGCCTGACGTAGATAACCTCCATGCTTTTTCAGAAATAATAAATTTTTCATTTAACTTTAAGTCACCTGATTTAATTAAATCAAAAGCAATTATAGAAGTCATAATTTTAGTCATTGAAGCAGGATAAATAGAAATATCAGCTTCTTTTTCATATAAGATTTCACCAGAATAATAATCCTGTAAAATTGCAGTTCTTGCTTTTACATTAAGATTTGCAATAGCTAATTCAGTATATAAAAAATTAACAAATATAATTAAAATTAATTTCTTAAACATTTTTTAAAATTTCAATATTTTCAAAATTTAATGATTTAATTTCATTAAATGACTCTTCTAGTTTTTTTATATCATTAAACGGTCCTAATAATACCCTATATTTTGTACCTGATATTCTTTTAATGATAGGATTCTTAATTTTGGTTTCATTTATAATTCTTTCAGACATATTATTAGCTGAGTCCTTGTAATAGAAATCTGCAATTTTAATTGAATATGTAAAAGATTTATTCTTTGGAATTTCTTTTTTTAATTGATTTGATTGTCCTAAATCATCAATTTTAATACCATCAACAGGCGCTTTTTCTGCAACTTTTTTTTCTTCATTAAAAGTTTTAGCTTTTTTGGCAATAAACGTTGAATTTTGAGAAATTAAAACTATTTCAATATATGGCTCTTTTAAATCCAATGCTAATTCCTCGGCAATTCTTAATGTTATTACACTATTGTAAAAATCAGAAAACTTTACTTTGTTTGAAGAAACTTCAGCTATTACAGTTTTTTGATTAACAGGATTTGTAATTTTGACAAAAGAATTTTTTTTTAAACTTTTATGAAAAATTAAAAGAGATCTGTTATCAATTTTTTTTGTAATTTTTTTTTTATTTTTTAAACTACTATCATAAACAAGACCAAAACCAGTGTTTTTATATTTATCAAACGTTTTTAGATTAATAGAGTTTTTATTTAGATTATTTTGTTCACAACCAGTTATGAACATAAAGATTATTATAAAAGAAATCTTATAATTCATTTTCAAATTTCTCTTTTAGTGTGCATACAGCTAATGAAAATCTTAAAGATCTATTCCACTTTAAAATAATTTCATAATTACTAAATACAATAAATGCCGGGCTCAAATTTTCAGCATCTGGTATAATATCTTTGTCAGGAGTTATTATTGATGCAGTTAAGTGATCAAATTTTTTATCTAACAAATCTTCATTTAAAATATATTTTCTAAAATATTTTAATTTTCTTTTGTCATGTATTTTTTTTGCTGAAACATTTAAATATTTTTTTGGTATTTCATTTGATAATTTAATCTTATAAAAGCAAGGTTCATTAGCTTTCCACCCTATTTCATTCAAATAATTAGCTGCAGAAGCGTAAGCATCTTCATTATTTTTTAAATCAATATAATTATTTTCATCGTAATCAACTGCATAATTTTTCATTGTTGAGGGCATAAATTGAAAAAAACCAAACGCTCCAGCCCAAGAACCATATAAAGTTTTGTAATCAATTTGATTATTTTCTATTAATTTTAATAATATTATTAATTCATTTGAGAAAAATTCAGATCTTCTTTCATCGAAACTTAATGTTGCCAAAGATGATAATATATCCATTTTACCAACATAAGTTCCAAAATTAGTCTCTATACCCATTAAAGCTAAGAGAAGTTCTTTTTCAATATTGTAGATATTTTCTACTGTATTAATTAAGTTCGTATTTTTTTTATAAAAATCTATTCCTTTTGAAACTTTTTTAGATGATGTTCTTTTTGAAATATAGGTTTTGGTATCTTCATAAAATTCTGGCTGATATCTATCGTATTTAATTACATTGGGAAGAAATTTTATATTAGCCATAACTGTATCAAAAGTTTTTTCAGATATATTGTTTTTTAAGGCAATTTGTTTAAAATTATCTTTCCAGGCAAGAAAACCGGTCGGATTTTCTGATAGTGATGGTGTAAAAATTAAAAATATAAATAAAAATAAATAATTAATTAGTTTCATACAAATCCTTTAAATATATAATTACAGCAATCCATATAAAAATAAAACTAACTAATTTTGCAATAGAAAAAGGTTCATCATAATAAAAGTAGCCAAGTAAAAACTGTAATGTAGGAGTAATATAAAAAATCATTCCTGTTGGACCTAATCCACACAATTCAACACCTCTAACATATAAAAACAATGGAATTACTGTCATTGGTCCTGCCAAAAAAATAAATAACATCATTGGTGGATCTGATAACTTAAAATCATTATGACCATTTATTGCTATTAAATAAAAAGCTATTAAAGCAAATGGCAAAATATATAAGCTTTCTATTAAAAGACCTATATCAGTATCAATATTTATTTTTTTTCTAATGAGATTGTAAAATCCCCAACTTAAAGCAACAATAATTCCTACCCAAGGTAATGACTTAAAACTGATTAGCACTAAATATAAAATAGATATAATTACTAATATAATTGATAAAATTCTTTTCTTGTTTAGCTTTTCTTTAAAAAAAATATAGCCAAGCATTACACTTAAAATTGGCATCATAAAATAACCAAAACTTGCATCAATTATTCTATTTGTTGCGATTGCATATATCCAAACAGCCCAATTTATAAAGATTAAAAAACCAGATAAGAATAAATAGAGTAAATTTTTTTTATTTTTTATTGTCGTAAAAAAAATATTCCATTTAGAAAAAAAGAATGTTGTTATTATCAAGGTAAATGTTGTCCATAGACATCTATGAACTACCAATTCTATGTGTCCTATAAAAGTTATATATTTAAAATAAAGAACTCCAAAAAAACCCCACCAAAAAGAACCAAATCCAGCTAAGAACAGTCCTTTGTTAAATTCTTTATTCATATGAATTAAACTGATTAATTAGTTATAGCTTTTATTAGTCTATTTTAGGGTTGAATTAAATAATTATAATAATAAAACACTCNTCACGGAAGGATGGCAGAGTGGTTGAATGCACCGGTCTTGAAAACCGGCAAAGGGGCAACTCTTTCCTGAGTTCGAATCTCAGTCCTTCCGCCACTA
>JGI20158J14315_10003206_pt1 | contig 10957 bp, 8 predicted proteins | sample COG_08_FD_14315 | JGI IMG/M metagenome (IMG submission 14315)
CATCCCGCTTCGGAGTGCATTGATTCGTCTCTAATGCTCCATTCAACAATTTGACCCACTCCCTTAAGCTTGTTTCGCATTTTAAAAGATAGGAGTATGGCGAAGGAACTAAATAAGTTAACTCCCTCGGTAAATGCGGAAAAGATAGCGAGTGATTTAGCAATCTCATGCCAATCTTTTTCGTCACCAAAACTATCCCTAACAGACATAAGGTTTTCAATTTTAGCCATCGTAGTTTCGTCTTCAAGGAATTCCGAGAAGTCATCAAGTCCAAGTTCTTCATTTAATAGTGAATATGCTTCAGCGTGTATTGTTTCCATAGCCCCAAAAGTGGTCGCCATTGCTATGATTTCTGGCTTCCTAAACCATTTAGTTACCAGGCCCGTCCAGTAGTCATTTACTACTGTTTCAGTTTGGGCAAATCCTTTAAGGATAGACCCAATTATATTTTTTTCAGTTTCGTTTAAATTTTGTTTCCAATCATTAATGTCACTCATCATTGGAACTTCAGTATGAATCCAATGAGCTTGTTGTTGTTTTAGCCAATAGTCAGCGGCTTCGGGGTATTCAAAAGGTTTATATACAATCCTTTCAGTAAGTAATTTACTTGTCATTTGGTTTGGTTATTAAGAATTAAGTTGGAAAAATTGTTGCGCTAATTGATCTCGATCAAGAGTATTCATGCTAGTTCCCTCTAACCTTTGAACTGGTTGGGGGCTTTCACTATCATCAAAATGATGGTCTGTAACTTCAAAATGTCCTGTTGAAGTATCCGCAACTACTGAGTATGTCATCCCATCCATTCCATATCTATTTTTCATAATGTGAAACCTTCCTGTGCCATTTACTTTATCTTCCTTTTTTCGTGAAAGAGATATTGCAATGTCTGTAACCATCATTTTATCATAACTTCCAGCTGCTTTATCACCTTCAATCACATCATCCTTAGCTCCCGCTCTATTTACTTGGGAAACCGACCAGACTGGTAATTGTAATTCTTTAGCAAGACCCTTAGTGCTTAAATAAATATCATCAATTTCTCCCTTCCTATCACTTACTCGTTTCTTTGATGAAAGAAGATCTACATAATCTATAATAATCAAATCAGGTGCAAATTCTAAATCTTCACACTTTTGAATATGTGAACGTAAAGTGTTGACTGTAGCCATTCCAGGTGAAAATTCTTTAATGATTAGTTGCCCTGGAAGTTGTTCTACTACTTCATCAATTTTCTTTCTGTTTTTAAATAAGGTATCTACTGGTTTACCTGTAAAGAATGCATCATAGCGTCGTCCTACATAATCTTCACCAAGTTCTAAAGTATAGTGCAATACGTTATACCCCATTTTGACGGCATATCCCCCAAGAGCAACCAAAGTCCACGACTTACCTCCTCCAGGATTACCAAATATAAGACCAAAATCTCCGTTGCCCAGACCTCCCTGCATAAATTCATTAAATTTACCCCAAGGAGTAGGAACAACTTTTCTTGCATCTTCTCTATAGCGAGCTTCAGTGTCTTTAATATATTCATGTCCTATATTTTTGTCATTTCCGGCTTTCAACGCATTGTCAATAAGGCCCCTAATAGACTCAAAATCACCAGAATTAAGTAGGTCAACTGAATTAAGAAGGGCTTTTTTAAGCTGCTGGTTTTTACAAAAAGATGAAAATTCACTTTCAACATATTCCAAGTCCGCTGTTGATGATTGATAAGCTTCTCGAAGTTGTTCTTTAATAGAAAGTTGTAATACTTCATTTTCGACTTTTCGCATTTCTACCTTCAACACCTCCATTGTGGGTGTTGTATGGTATTTTTCATAATAATCTAATATATTTTTAATAATCCACTTATGGGCGGCATTATCAAAATATTCCTCACTAAGGACATCATGAATCCCTTGTAGGAATTCTTTATGTGTAAGAAGGGAAGATAAAACCTTTACCTGAAAGGCTGTACCGTAAGTAGATAAACTATTCAGTGTCATAAATTAATCTTGTAAATGTGTCCTTTAACCAAAACTCAGTATTTTTTATAATATGATTGAGTCCATCCTCACTATATAAACTCATAAATTCTAAAATACGTAAGTTATTAAGGGGTTCCAATGGTAGTTGAGAAAGATAGTCTTTTTCTTCATCAGATATCATTGGGATTTCTAAATCCATAATCTTTTTAGTGTTAAGTAATTTATCCCAATCTTGGATTACTCTAGCATAGATTACACTTTCTTTAAGATGTTTTTCACTCAAATCAAATAACCTATCAAAAGACATAGGTCCATCAGCTAATTCGGGAAAACGTTTTAATACACCTTTTTTACCTAAGCCTTTAATGCCAGGTACTTTATCTGAAGCATCTCCTAATAATACCTTATAATGGATAAAATTTTCAGGAACAATTCCAAATTTTTGTTTTACAGTAGCAACATCATAAAATTCTCTTTCTATGGGACGATAAACTGTTATATTATCATCCACTAATTGGAGGAAATCCCTGTCACTAGAAACAATATATGACTTAGTATTAAAACGTTTAGCCATATCCTTAGACATATAAGCTATAATATCATCTGCTTCTACCTTATCAATAGAAACTACTTTAACTGGTAAGCATTTTAGATATTGGATTAATCTGATAATTTGGTCTACTTTTGAGTCATTTTCTTCATCAATGTTATCAAAAGCATCCCAATTAGTAATTCGGCTTAAATTTCTGCCTGTCTTATACTCAGGGAGTAGGTACCTCCTATTAGTAGAGGCACCTACTCCATCGAATACTAGATATACTGACGTGGGTTGGATTTGATTTATAAGAGCACCTAAAGATCTAAGAAATCCTGATAACCCTCCTACGTGTGTTCCACTTCCATTTATAAAGTTTAAGACTGCAAAATTTCTTAAAAACAAATTAAGCCCATCTATAAAAATAACTCTATCGTGTTGTCCGGGTTTCACAGACTCTTCCCCTTGCTCAATATCATTGAGCATCTTCAAGTAATCTTTTTTAATCATTAGTCAGGTTCTTTTGAGAAGTGGGAAATATCTTGTATTTCGTGGTCTTCTTCAATAATATCAAAATCTACACCTCCTAAAACTTCCCTCCATGCTTCAGCATGGTCGTTTTTATAGGCTTTAATTTCTTTATCATCATCATTAATAAAACCATGGGGCGTCATAACAATTTTACCTCTAGTAGTAACCCCATTAATGTGATTTTTGTCAATTTGCAGATTAGTACGTTTGGCAAATTCTACCTGCTTGCCATCTTTAATTGCTTTAATTTTAGATGTACCAGCATTCATAATATTACCAAATGTCACTACAAATGTTGCATCAAACCACATAGCATACCCTCCCTTATTCATAAGTTTAGGTTTACCCATAGGTGATTCTGCTTTTGCAGTCCAAACCTTATTAATACAAACAAGTGTATTAGTAAATGGGCTACTTTCCTTACGGGAAAGTGTTATACGTTGGTTTACATTATTACCAAATTGAGTTGACATAGCACCAGCATTCCACTCATTATTGTTTTTATTAGACTTAATGGACATTTCACAGGGTACTGACCCAATTGAGTCCCATAGGAACAATAAATCATAAGGTAAATTACCTTTTTTCTGTTCGTCAATCAAATCTAAAATAAACGCTGCTACATCCTCAATTGAATGAATAGCTTCTCTATCTACATAAATAAAGTTACCATTATAATCAGTCACCTCACCAGTCTCTTCATCAATTACTTCATTAATTTCAAGACCCATCATTTTAGCATGTTCCCAACTCCATTTCATCTCTGTGATAATAAACACAGGGAGAACTCCCCTTTTCTGTCCGGAGACAGCCGCCTCAATTAAGGCGGTTGTCTTACCGGTATCAGAATGGCCTCTTAGCAAAACAATATGTCCTGCAGGTATGCCTGGGATTGAAGTTACATCTTGAAATGCTTGAGAAAGTGGGATCCATTGTTGGGGCTTAAACTTAGCGTTAGCATTAAGCATTTTTTTCTCCTTAAACTTTCCAAGGTCAAAATTGGCCTTAAGTTCTTTAGAGACTGCCTCCGTTAGTGATGCTTTCTTTCCTCTAGGCATTAGCTAAACAATTCATCAAATTGATCTACTTTGCTCTGCTTAGGGGGAGTCGACTTTAGAGCATAATTGTTTTGTGCTCCCCCTTTATCAAAAGGGAGATCGTCAGTCTTCCCTTCATCAATAATATCTCCTTCTTGTGCCTGTTCTTCAGGTGCAAGGAATGTTTGGAGATTGTTTTTCATATCCTCAAATGAGAAACGCTTAAACACATCAAGTGGGTTTGCTTGATCATCAAGCCATTTTTGGATTTGGTCAGCATCACCAAGTGGTGTTTGCTTTGTCTTTACACGAACCGAAGACTTATTGTAAGCGGTTCCTGTTACGTCAGGACCTACAGTGTCAACTGTAATATCACGTCCCTGATGGATGTCAGTATAATCACCAATATCATCATCATCAGCAAGTGACAAAAATTCGAGGTAAGTATTTTTACCAAACTGCCAAAGCTTAACACCTTGATCTTCTTCACCACGAACAATTACAGGAACAAAGATACGCATTTTGGGGTCAAGCTTTTTAGCCAAACGCCAGTTCTCTTTGTCACTGGTTGTGCGAAGTTGTTTCGCGAACTCCACAATGGGGTCCTTTTCACCATAATTGATAGGTGAGATCATAACACGTTCACCAATCCCATAGTGGAAGTATACTTCCGTAAAGGGATTTGCTTTGTTAAACTTGTTGGGTACAATACGTACTACTTGTTTACCAATGCTGGGTTTCCAAAATAGGCTCCGATCGGAACCTCCATTTCCCTTGTTTTGTTGCTGTAGGGAATTCAGCTTGCTGCGAATTGCATTTAAATCCATAATGTAACTGTTTTTAAAAATATAACTTTTGATAAATATATGAATCCTGACTCAGGATACCAAATTAAAGTTCAAGAATCTGGTGGATCTTGGTTTTTAATTGGTTTAATTCATTGTGTTGGGTTAGCAGAATCGTATTGCGATAGTGCTGCCAGTTTACTCTATAACGTACATCAACAACTCCCCCATTTAATAGTTTTATTAACTCATTAAGGGCATTAATTGTATATAATGTATTTGATTCTTTTTTTCTATGAACTAAAATGGTATTAGGTAAGATCTCCTCTATGCTACTTGGCTCTACGTTGTAAGTACAAACATATTCGTCATTGCTCTTTATGTATAATACAAATATTTTTTTATAAAGTATGTCGTAGCTAGATTTTACCTCCACTAAGGTCTTCTCTAAATCATCTAAAGAAGTAAAGGTGCAAAATAGCTTATTATTCATTTGAATAGGGTTTGAATATAAATATTACACCCTTTGCAAATCGTTATAATTTGGACCTGCCTCTACTTTAGTAGAAAATCCATATTTTTTAAATATAGCGAGGATAGACAACACCACATATTTTTCGGACTTATCTACATCTAACAGGAATGAATCATAAGTATAGTGTATAATTTTAGTCTTACAATGCTTAAGCAAATAAATTATCTCCTCTAATATAAGCACATTATAATACGTTTCCGTATTTTGAAGTATGTAATTAAACAACTTTTGAGGTTTCATGTCTGTTTTAAAAACATATCCAGACTTACAGACAACCTCTTCTTTCCTACTTATATCCTCTATATATTTTTCTACCCTCTTAAAGAATTCTAGCTCTTTATAATCATCAAATACTCCTCCATATAGTTGTTTAAACGTTAGCTCCTTAGCTTTCTTATAATCCACCCCATACATGTCAGCAAATGCTTGGTGTATGTCCCCTTCACCAAAATCATAATCTACTAATTGTGCAGCCAATGTTGGGTGATATGCACTAATATCAATTTCTAGTAAAAAGTCATTCTCGGGAATAAACGCTTCTCTGCAACCCGATTTTTTACCTAAAGCAGCATAATTAATTCCTCCAAATGAATTTGAAGGTCTNGTAGTTGTCGTTTTTAGATTAAACTGGGAGTAAGTCCAATCTCGTTCTACACCAAAATGTTCCCCAAATAATTTAGGATCTACTTTTAATCCTTCTTGTTCAATCCAATAAAACACATTCGTAGCCTTGTTATTGTAGAACTCAAAGTGTTGTGGTTTCTCCATAGTAAACACATGTTTAACTGCGTTGTATATCGTTTCACAACGTTCATAATGCTTTACTATGGGTATGATGCTACCTATATTGCCTATGTGAGGATATTTGCGATAGAAAAAATCATGACATGCAAACGAGTCTGGTATATCCGTAGGAGAGATGAAGTGTATGTCGCTAAGCTGCTTTAAAGGTACTATATGCAAGAATTCTTTTTTATCCCTTACAAATATTTCTTCAAATTTCCCTATTAAATTGTATACTTCCCCTAAATCGCAACTTGTAGCCTCACTATGGTTTACATTAATAATAAAACCTTTTCTATGGTTAATTTCTCTAATATAGAATCCTACTATTCCTTTTAAGTAAGGATGTATGTTATCATTAGAAAAAAGAGGTTCAATGAATACTTTCTTGAACTTCTTTTCCCTAAATGTTTGTAGTTGTTGTTTATTTTCTATAAGCCAAAACACTCTTATAATATACGATCAAGATTTTCGATCACCAAATCCGGGGTAATACTTTCAATCTCATACCAATCCTCTATAGATTTTATTTTCTTAAAGGGATACCAGTTCCAATCAGAAGCACTTAATTTATGGGTATTAAAATAACCAGATGTAGAAGTATTTACATAAATCCTAGTACAATCTGTAAATTCACAATAAGGTTTTGAGAATGAAGAAATTAGCATAGTAGGAATATTTAAAGCCCATGCCATCCAAGATAATCCAGATCCTATTCCTATATGTAAATCTGCCCCATTAATGACTGACATTACTTCTTCTAAAGATTTATTATGGAAATGATAATCTGCTTGGGGGGAAGTATTCATAAACCCAGGAGCTCCAAAAGTTCTATGTTGATCAACAACTGCTACTTTATAGCCTTTTTTCTGTAGGTGTTTTACTACTTGTTTCCATCCTGTAGGGTGGTTCCAATACTTAGCTTGGCACGTAGACTGGATAGAGATAGTTGCGTATTTTTCTTTTATTGGGGATAAAGGGAGGGATTTAATTTTAGGTTTAATTTCTTCAAAATCTAAGCCTAAAATATCAGATGCTGTTTTTTGTAAAGGTTGGGATAAGAAATCAACAGGGTGCTTATTCATATCTTTTTCTCTATCTTGGAAATAATACCAGCCTATTTCATATGAAGCATAAGTATTATCTATATAAGTTCCAGGGGTTACAAATTTTATTTCTGGGTAGCTAGTGTTAAACCAATCATTATGGAATGTAGAGCATATTAATTCACAATTGTGTTTTTTTCTAAATTCTTCCACATAAGGAAACCAAGCTAGTGTATCTCCTATTGATTTACTATCAAACTTAATGTAAACTTTTTTGCCAGTACAATCAAATTTTTCAGTATGAATTATATTATTAGAAGAGTCTCTAATTACTACTTTCCAAGGAATAAAATATTTTTTACTACATGTTGTCCACATATTAGTACCTATAGTATCAGACCAAGGAATATCTCCTGTAGAAGAGTCTATAAATTCTACTTTATACTTTTCTGAGGAGTTTCCTTTTAGCTCACATTTAACTCCATTATTAAAATTAAATTGAAAATCAATTAAGGGATATAAATTAAGGGGGTTAACAGATTTTAAAGGAGTAAGACGTTTTTTAGTATTATTATATTCTTTAATTAAAACTTCTTTCATGTTATTAGGTTTTACTAGTTTTACTAATTCTTTACTTCTATTATACCAAGATGAATTATCAGAAGTACTAAGAGCATTATTAAGATAACTTTCATAATTGTTAATTACTTGTTTTATACCTTCATACACACTACGAACTTTTTTATCTACCTTAATCATACCTTCTAAATTATCTTCCATACAACCTACTACAGGTAAACCACAAGCCATAGCCTCTAAAATAGTTAAATTAGGATGACCTGCCTCTAATTCCGAGGGGTGGAGGAATATAGTATGCTCTTGGTATAATTTAAGTAATTCTTCTTGGTTAGGATTAAATACCCAATTCACATCGTGTGATTTAACCCATGGGTTGTTTTTTATAAAATTTTTATTATTTTCAGGACCAACAATTGTAATAGGTAACCCAACTACTTTTGCTGCTTGAATTCCTTCAGTAAATCCTTTTCGGTCATATCCGTCTTTCCCTCCTAAACCATTATTAGCTACCATAAGTAATTTATGTGGTTCTTTTTCTACATTGGGAGTAAAAAAATCAGTATCAACCCCATGGGAAAAATAAACAGCTTTATTAGAACCAAAATATTCTACTAAGTACTTAGCTGGGAGGATGGATAACTCTGAGTTTTCTATGGCTTCTAAATTTTGTTTAAAAACAAAACTATCTTTACCATAATGATAAGCATGATGATCGTGACATTGAAATATATAAGGAATGCCTTTTTTAGCCAAGATTAAAGCCAAATTAGCAACATGAACATGTACAATATCATAGTCATCCTTTTTTATTTCATCAGTCCACTTTATATCTACTTGATGTCCTTGCTTACGTAAGTTAGTAGTAAATTCCCATACTATTTTTTCAATAGCACCCCATCCTTTAGGGGGTATTTCTATCCCACACCCAGGATTAACCTGGCATATTTTTAAAGGTAAATTTGCCATTTTTGTGGATTTGGTTTTGTCTGTATTTTTGGTCTACAAAGAAATTTTTCGTAAAGAGGTGTTTGTTAGTATCAAGGTCATAAACTTTATACACAATTTCAAATTCATCTTCATCATTATATGAAATAAAATCATGTGTGTATGATTTACCAATTACTTTATGTTCATCAGTTTTAATTAATTCACTATTTTTGTAAACTTCATATTTTACTAATCTACTATCATTACTATTAGAAATTTGAAAATATGGGACAAAAATATTTTCTTTATTAGTGGGTAATATAGTAAAATATTCTACTCTAGAGTAATCTTTGTGATTAAAGGTATTCTTAGTTTGGGTTTCAAATTCATTATTATTTTCCCAATGTAAATTAGGAATATTTTTATAAGCATGATACATCAAATTTTCATAACCATTAGATTCAGCCCCCCACATATTCATTAGGTTATCATACTCTTTTGCTGTTTCAACTTTAGGTAAAGACAATAAAGTATTAGGTTGAAGGGCTAAAAACCAAGTAACTATTTGATTCCCTTCTAAATCTTGGTCTTTTCCTAAAAACGCTTTTTTAGTATTTAAAATTTTACTTATATAGTTTATATACGAATTATCTTTAAGTATATAATCATAGTTAAGGAGATATGTTTTTTCAAATCCCAAATTTTTAGCTAAAGCTACTCCATTATAATAATTAGAATAACAAGCAGGACCATGATACACATCATTATCTTCTCCTTTTAAGTAAATATCTATTTTATGTTCTGAGGTTTGGTACCAAGAATTGGTATAAAAGGTATGTTTAGTTAAAATATTGTTATTATCCGTTACACAATAATCTGCTATTGTAGCTAATTCTTCAGGAAGGGGGATATGGGAGGTTAATATAACTTTTCGTCCAGTATTTTTAACTGCTTCAATACATTCTTTAGTTGTATTTACAACAGCCTGTGTGTTAGGATAAGTAGATATTACAAATGCTTCTTTAGAAATATCAATAAAAGTATCATCTACTAAATGTTTAATTTTATTTAGATTTTCATCAAACTGAGTAAGGTATTCTACTGGGTATTTGTTAAAATAATTTTGGTATACTCCTAAATTATAGATTAGTATAGGTAATTTCCATGATAATGCTTCCCTAATTACAAGAGGCATTGTTTCTTTATCATGTGAATTACCCTTAGAAGTAAACAAAAATAAATCAGCTGCTTCATAAAAATTATCTATATCATTACGTTCCCCCCACCAAGTTAAATTATCTGGTTTGTTTTTCATCAAGGGTTCCCAGTAGTGTTGGAAATTAATTGCTTGATTTCCTATACAATGAAATTCATATTCAGGAAGAGCTTTAGCATACTCAAAAAATTCAGCTTGGTTTTTCCGGGGAGTAAATAGACCTACGTGGACTATGTGTTTTTTGTTAGGATCTAATCCTAAAAGTTTACATGCTTTTTCTTTATCTTTATTTTCTTTATATTCAATAGGATACTCTACTAAAACAGAGGGGGTATCAATCTCTTTATATTGATCTATTTGCCAATTAGAAACAAACATAAATTTGTCAGGAAAAAATCTTTTATTTTTAGGATTTTGAGAACTATCATGGGATGTTTCAAAAATAGTATATGCTCTACTTTTACTATATAAAATTTCAGCTATTCCTTTATCCATAAATAATTCAGGAATTTCTTCTAAATGGATAATATCAGGTTGTACTTTATCAAGAAAATCTAAAAGTTGGGTTTTATCCTCTCCTAAAGTAACTCGTTTTTCGGAAGGAATAATATTAAAAATTTTATTTTTTTGTACTACAAATTGAGTCCCTCCTACATCAGTATATTCCACTAATGAAATATCATACTCATCTTTAAGTAATTCTATTTTTTTTAAAAGATATTGAGGCGCCCCTCCTGTTGATAAATGGGGGGTAATATACAATAATTTTTGCATAACATAATGATAATAACTTTAATTTAAAAAGCCAAACTTACTTTTGAAGTTTAGGTAAATAGTATTTGTTTCCTTTATAATAATCATTAATTGTTGGAGTACAATCTAAAACGTCATAAGTGATAGTACTATCATCAAAACCATAATCATTAACTTGACCCCTTGTATTATTCCACCAAGTAACTTTACACCCCGCATTACATAAGGTTTCTAAACTTGAACTAAAGTGTACTATAGTT
>JGI20158J14315_10003209_pt1 | contig 10953 bp, 10 predicted proteins | sample COG_08_FD_14315 | JGI IMG/M metagenome (IMG submission 14315)
TTTAAGCTACCAACTTTTTGTACACCAAATGCATAATTCATTTTAGCAGCATCACCATCTGTGTCAGCAGCAAATCCTGGAATAGATTCCAAAATAGTTGCTACAGTTGGAGAAACAACCATAAAGTTAGCACCACCACGTAGAGTTTTCTGGTGAATGATGTTACTTAATTTCTGAATTTTAGTTCCTAATGTTTGGAACCATTGTCCTTGAGAATTGTAGAATCCTAATGAAGTTCCTACTACTCCATTTACAATGCTTTCATTGTTAATAGCGGACCATTCTTCTGTTCCAGCAGCAGCACCATCAATTAACATAGAAAGAATTTCTAAATCAATTTCTAATGAAATGTACTCACTCAAGATAGAAGTTAATTCAGCTTCAGCATCTAATGCATGGTATGCATTTAAATCCTGTGCAAATTCTGGTGTCCATACAGCTTTCAGTTTTCTAGTTTTAGCAACTATTGCAGATGATTGCATCTGAATGTTGATTTCTGGAATTACTTGGTCTGGGCAACAGTTAGCTCCTGATTGATCGTTAAATGAGTTTGGATGTGGGTTACCAGCTTCAAAATCACCTCTGTTATTATCTTGTGGAGCAATTTGGTAATTTACTGATACATCAGTTGAATCTGTAATAGCTGTTCTTAGAACAAGGAATATTACATTTGTACTAGAAACTGTTGTAAATTCAGATAACTGTAATCCAGCTACAGATCCATCAGATCCTGTTGGTACAACACCTGTTAAAGTTCCATCAAATAATTGAAATCCTTTTACACCTGTGAAATCTCCAAATGGTAGATCTCCTTGAGGTACTGTAATTGCGTCATAATTAGCAAAAGAAGCAGAATATTCACCAGAAACATTAAAATCAGCCCATGAAGCTGTTGCTGCTGTTGATGTAATGTTTAATGATTGAGTGTTTTGGATTGAATATCCGAAACGTCCAGATCCGTAAAGACCACCTGTGTTTGTGTTACCAAATGGATCATTTCCACCTTTGTCACCATATAAAGAATCACCAGCTGTAAATGGAGATTTACTAGATCCATATTGGAAATCTAGGAAAAATACAAGACCAGAAGGTAAATTCATTGGTTGTACTGATACAAATTCCTGTGCAGCAATTTGACCAAATACTTTACGTACTAATGGTAAAGCAACTCCAGCCCACTGTCCACCAACGTTTACGCCAGTTTGTGAAGTGAATGATCCACCATTTCCTACACCACCACTAGTTTGTGATGATTCTACTACAAGTTGTTTAGCTTGGTTTTCAAGAATTAATCCCATATTGTTTTTGTGGGCACCATTCATTCCTTCCAATAAACCTGTTTTTTCCCATTTGCTAGCTAATCTAGCCGCGTCAGACTGTAAAGACTGGTATGGGTTCGCGCTTTCTAAAAGAGTATTTAAGCTCATTTTTTTTAGTTTTTAAGGGTTATTTTAATAATTTAAATTAATCCAGCAAGTTTACGCATACGATTGTATACATCATTGCTTTCAATAATTGGTTTTTTAGCTTCAGTTATTACACCTGTAGCTTTTGAAGCTGCACCTTTTACTGTATTATACTTAGGGGTAGCTTTTGATGCTAAACCTTCGTTTAATGTTTCAAAGACAACTTTTGCTTCTTTTACTGAAGATGCTTTGTCAAATGCCTTAAGCACTCTAACTTTTTTATCTTCAGATAAGTTTTTAGATTTAAAAATCTTGTTTGTGTAGAGTAATTTAGCATTAAGTAAATTAACTTCATTTAATTCAACTTTAAGGGCATCGATTTCATCTAATGCTTCTTTAAATCTCATTTTTTCAGTTTCAGCCTCGATTTTATCGTCTTTTTTACGATCATCACCTTCAGCTTTTTCCTTTTTAGTCATTTCATCTAATTCTATATCAACATCTACGTCTTCAACGTCTTCAACGTCTACAACGTCTTCAACATCTTCCTCTTCAAAATCTTCACCTGCTTCAATTGTTCCGTCTGCTACTAAATCTTTAATAACATCCTCAATGAATCCTTTTAAGTCATCTTCTGACATATCTTCAAGGTCAATTTCCTCGTCGTCTTTGTCTTCCATGTCTTCTTTTTCGTCCTTCATGCCATCTTCGTAGCCTTCTTCTTCAGCATCAGTACGTTCGTCCTCTTTCAAGTCCTCTTTTTCGTCCTTCATACCGTCCAAGTAGCCTTCTTCTTCAGCATCTGTACGTTTGTTTTCATCCAATTCAAGTTCTGCAAGTAGTTCGTCAAGGTCAATTTCATCAAGCTCTTCTTTAGCTTCATCCATATCTTCTCTCTCTTCTTTCATATCATCTTTAGAATACATTTCTGCTTTAACGTCGTCTTCTTCATACTTATCGTATCCTTCGTCAACGTCTTCTTTGTCCATTTCTTCTAATTTTGCTGAAAGCATAGATTTCAAATGTGGTGTGAATGCTTCTTCAAGAGCAAGTTTTGCGTTTGCAATAGCAGTTTCTTTAACAGCTTTAGCATCAGCGATTGCTTCTTTTAACAAATCATTGTTTGCCATAATCTCAAAATTTTTTTTGTGAAATACGATTATTAGGAATCGTAATAGGGAATAATATATAGTGGTGTCATATCTAGATACTCATGACACATTGCGGGTTATACGTATATGTAGATTATTTTAAAATTAAAAAACAGGACAAGAACCTTTAGAGCAAAGGATTTCATGTACTACTTTATTAACATTTGTATAATCATATGTAACTATATTTTTACCTTCATTTAAGGTATGCATATAAGAACCAGGATTTGAAGGTGTTGATACAAAGTCCCAACATAATAATTCAAAATCATCTTGTACTTCCATTACTCCACCTTTATCTTCTAAAGAACCCATACCACGAGAAGATACACCTACGGTAACTCCACTTTTAATTAGTTCTTTAAGAATATTTCCTGAGGGAGTAGGTAAAATTTCTATCTTACCCATACAGTTATCACCATCCCACCAATATTCAGATATTAGATGTGATACATTTTTTAAGTTGATAACAGTTGATTCAGGGTGGTCAAGTTCCCCCATTGAACGTCTTTGTTCAATTAATTCAGAATATTTGTCCATTTCTCTATCCCATAGACCTTTTGAGTAGTAACGACCATTTCCGTTTTTTACTTCAGCCGTAGCTAAAATACCTTCTACCATTAGATTTCCACTCTCCGTATTAACATTTTCAGTTAATTGGGAAGGTGAAATCTTTACAGTATGGGTTTCTATTAATAGCTTTTTGCTCATATTATTTATTTACACTATAATCTCCTGTAGATTGTCCTACTTTTTTAGGATCACGTTCACCTGCTGGTCCTTGTGTTGGGTTATTCTTGTCATTAAAGCTTACAGCATCCATTTCATCTACTATTTCAGCTTGTTGATATTTTTTACCACACATTTTTTCATACATTTTTTCCATCTTGCCTCTTCTTTTTTCTAAAAGCTTGATTTCTCTTTGCATGTCTTTCATTTTCTTTTTATCAATTAATTCTGATAGATTTTCGTCTTCAGATATTGAATTTACTCTATCTGATTTTTCAGATATATAATTTGATAAAAATTCTAGTTGAGCTTCCATTTTTGTAACATCACCAGCTTTTCCTATTTCGGCCAATTTAGTATCAATTGATTCTTTTTTAGGTTTTTTAGCTTTCATATCTTTCCCAGCTTTTTTCATAGATTCTTCTTTATCTCCATCACCATCAATATCCATAAAATCTGGTTTAGCAGCTTCTGATGTAGTGTCTGAATAAGATACGGCTGTACCTTCATCTTCCATTTCATCCATAGGTAATTTTTTTTCTTCTTCTTTTTCAGCCATCATTTGACGAATAATATTTCCTGATTGTGCTGCTAATGAATTTGGGTTTCCTGATGATACTACTTGACCAAATGCTTCTAAAACTAATTCTTTAGATTCTTTTACTAATTCCATAGAATCACCACCATCTTTTAATTTAGTACTAAATCCACTACCACCATAGCTTTCACCATCGCTTTGTTGTTGTTTTCCTTCTTTATATCCTAAACCTTTAACTCCAAATTGTCCTTCTTTTACATAATGTAAGGGATCTTTAGCTAAGTTTTTAACAGCTAATTCCATTGCTTCATCTAAAGATAATTCTTTATTATAGTTAATTTCTAATTGAACACCACTTAATACTTCTTGAGCATTAACATTATTAATATTCTCTACTTTAGGATCATAATCATAATTATGAGAATCTATATTTTCTACACCATCTGATACTTTGTATGATCCAGCTAATTTGCTATCCATTTCATACTTTAATTTAGGATTAGCTTTAACTTTTTCGTCTTGTTCTTTTGTATTGTATTTAACTTTATCTTCATTATTAACAAGAGGTTCTAAAGTACCACCTTCAGCAAGGAAGTTTTCAAATTTAGTCCAAAAAGGGTCTTTAGCACTTGCCTCTATAGTATTAATGGGTTTTAGAGTTACTATTTGACCTAATTCCTCATTTAATAGTTCCTTATCTTTTTTAGAACTAAATTCCTTTGAAAGTTGTTCGAATAGTTGGTTTGGTGTATTTTTCATAATTATATTATTGTAATAATGTTTCTATATCGTTAAAATAATCGTTTAGCATATCTGTGCCTATTACAACAGAAAAACTTTCTGGATTATCTCTGTAATATTTTATTGTTTCTATTTTAGCTAGTTTAATTGATTTTTTAATATCATCAAATCTAGCTTCTAATTTATCAAAAGCTTCTATACGTTCTCTATGGAATCTAGATGCTTTATCTTCTTGTTCTTTAATATTACGATTATACATATTAAAATAAATTTTTAACTACCATTCCTGAACCTTTCTGTACATAAGTACCATCTTTGTTTTTAGGAACTAATTTATATTTAAATTGTTTTGTATAAGCATTATCAGTAACACCTTCATCTCCTGCTTTTGGTCCAGGACCTAAATCTTCTCCAGGGTGTTGTCCTTGTTTATGTATATTTGCTGATTTTGTAGCATCTTCAGATACTGTATATCCTAATGTACTAACCAATCCTGAAGGCATTTTCATTCTATATTTAGATGCTACTTTTTTTGCTTTAGGTACCTTTGCTAATTTTTTTCTAACTACGGGTAATGCTTTTTCTTTTACTAATTTATATCCTAACTCCTTATAAGCTTCATCATCAGGTTTAGATCCTTTTTTTCTAAAAGCATATGGTGTATTATAAGCACCAGCTGCGCCTGAGGTAGATATTTCATCTACACCTCTAGCTTTTTCTAAAAAACTAATAGCTTGTTTAATATTTGAGTTATTGAATAAACCTTCTTGTTCTTTATTTTTAATTTGGTTAATAACATCCAGTATATAATCTGCAAGGCCCGAAGAATTATTAATTTGATTATTAGCTTTAGCCAAATTTGCCTGAGTAATTGGTGCTTTAATATCTATTTCTTCATCTATATCCCCTTCATTAACTCTTTTATATGATTTAGGGTATTTTTTTCTAATATGAGTTCTATATTGGTTAAATACCTTACTAATTTGGTCAGCTAAATCATCAATTACAGTATCTTCCGTATCACGAGCTAATTGGGTTATAAATCTTCTTAATTCTTTAAACTCTTTAAAAGTAGAATCAATAGCTGGTACATTTTTAACATCCCAAGTTACAGAACCGGTTTCTGGGTCTAGATCTGTAATTGTTGTTTTAATACCACCTCTTGTTTTAGTATCTCCTACATTAAAAGGTTCTTCTTTAAGCTTATATTTAAATGCCATTTGCTACTTGGATTTCTTTAACTAATTCATAATATTGTAATAAATCAACTAGATTATCATCACCTACTTTTGAAGTTTTATCTAATTCTATTAACATTTTAGATATTTCTACAATTTTAATTTTTGTAGCTTTATCTTTAACATTTTTAGAACCTTCTAATAGTTTATTTTTTAATTCTGATATTTTAGTGTTATAAAATTTTCTTAATCCTGGGGTAGAATCTACAGAATTAATATATTCTTTAAGTACTTGCTTTTGGTCTGAACTTAATGAATCATATTTTTCATTGAATTTTTCTAATAAAATCCTATAAGTTAAAGATCTTACATCTTTATCATAAGTAGAAAATTCTTGTAATACTGTTTCTTTACTTTCTAGTAAATTTGATTCTTTTTTAGTTAAATGTTCTAATAAATTAATTTTATTATTTATTAACTGTTTATTATCGGGGGAAGTAGTATTATTACTTTCCATTAAAGTATATATCGATGCTAAAACTTTATAATTACTAAGTTTAGATCCAAAAAAAGTAGCTAAATCGTAATTTTGCTTAATTTCATTAATTAAGTTATACTTTTGCTTTTTTAGTATAGATCTATTTAAATGTTTAGAATTAGATATAGTTGTTTCAATATAAACATTAGCATGAGATTCACTTAAAACTTTTGATTTTAAAATGGATTCATATAATCTATATTCACGACTTAATTCGCTCTTTACAAAATACTTTTTTAGTATGTCTATTGCTGGGGAGTCACCTCCTTTTAAAGTGTCAGCAGTAATTTGTCTTACTAATAATTCAAAAAGAATACCAGTATTTTTATATTTTGAATGTTTAATTTTCATTAAAAAATATATTTATTTATAAATATTAACCTTTTAGTTGAGATTCATCTAGGAGTGAACTATCCTCTTTGTCTTGCTCAAAGATTAATTTCTTTTTATCCATTGATTTCAAAACATCTAAATTTTTATAATAAGATATTTTGGCACCTTCTAAATTTAATCCACTTTTATTTGTATCAGTTTTACTATCCCTTGAATCATTTTTATCTGTATCTTTCATACGTTTAGTACCTAATGGGTCTTTACCAAAGTTACTATCTTGTTTTCCACGGGATGTAATTGATTTTTGGGGTCTTCCTAATTTAGGATCGTCTTCACCATACCCATCTGGTACATTGCCAGGGTCTGAGTACATTCTTCCTTTACCATATAAAGAAGCTAAATCATGAGGGGTACCATATGATTTACCTGTAGCTACAGGATCATTTCCTTCAGCTTCAATTTGTGCTATTCTAAATTTACGTTTAGCATCAGAACGAACTAAATCTCTATATTCATCATATTGGTCTTCACTAAAGTGGAATACATTATGGTATATCCAATCTGATGGTACTAAACCTTGTTCTAACATTGAGCCCGCTAATTCAGTTTTAGATTTTAATAATTCAATTCTTTCTTGGTCATATATAATTGATGGGGTTGTCATTGATAACTCAAAGTTAGTCAATGTTTCATCTGTATAACCTTGAGTGTATAAGTGTACTAAAGCTATTTTATTTAATTCTGATAGTAATATTCTTTGGATTCTATCAATTGTACGAGCAAATCTAATATCTTGGGCAGCTAAAGTAGCTTTACCCTCTGTATTTTCATCATAACCCATAAATGCTTTAGGGACTTTAAGGGCAGCAAATAACTTTTCTCTTAAATATTCTACATCAGCAATACCATCATATTGTAAACCAGGTGTAGTATCAATTTTGGTTGATTGGTCATTACCTCTAATAGGAATATAAAAATCTTCTAACATGTTTTGCATGTTATATTTTAAGTTGTACTCACCTGTTTTTTCATCCATATAAGGAGTACGTTTCATATTATTGATAGTTTTTTGCATAAATGCTTCTACCTCATTAGGAGGTATAGAACCAACATTTACATAAAATATTCTTTTTTCAGGGGCACGAGCAATTCTATGGATTAACATTGCATCTTCCATTAACGCATATTGCTTATATAATTTACGTGCTGGTTCAATATATGATCTACCATAAGGTAAATAATTAGCATCACCTACCATTCTGAAATGTGCCATTTCATAATTATCATAAATTATTGATCCTCTATCATCCGGACCACCATCTAATTGTTGATTAGGTACATTATAATAACCATAAGAGCTACCTGCAAACCCATCAGGATTCCATTTAAATTTTACTTCAGCAGGGTTTTCAGGGTTTGATCCTTCTATTCTTTCAATATGATAAGCAGTATAAGGTATAACATTATATACACCAAATTTTTCTGCTATTTCTAACTTTAAGAAAAAATCACCATACTTACACATTTGTCTAACCCACATCCAAGCATTAAATTCAATATTTAAAACATCATAAAATAAATTATATAATATTTTTTGTATATCTTCATTTGAACTTCTAATTTGGATTACTTCACCCATATCATTTTTCAATGTACATTCATCAGCTATAATATCTAAAGCAGAAGCAATAATTGCATCCTGATCCATTACATCATATTCTGAATATAGGGTTGTTCTTAAATATTGGTAATTTAAATTAAATTGAGCACCATATAGTGAAGTGGGCATTGTAGAATAAATTCTATTAAATCTATCCGCTAATGCATTGGTTTCATATTCCCCACTAGATTGAATATGTCCTGAGTCAATAGTTTTTACTTGATTTCCCCCTACATTACGTATTACTACATCTGTAGAAAATAATCTTCTTAACCTTGAAAAAACGCTTTTATTTGCCATTGTATATAATTATTATTATAAATATTATTTAAAGAGCCAAGTAATATCTTCTTTACCATGTTCTGTTTTCATTTGATAAGGATTAGCATAAGGGTTTGGAGTTCCTACACCATAACTACCCATATAAGGCGTTCTATTAACTGCCATATTATTTAATGCTTGTTTTGTTAAATCAATTCCCCTTTGTCTAAATTTTAATGCTGTATCTCTAACATATAATGCTATACCAAATGCCATAACTAAATCATCATTATAACCTGTTTGCGCCTCTGCTCTACCATTTTTCCAGATAAATACTTTCATTTCTTCTACTAACCTTCTTGACTGTATTGTTACACTTTGATCACTGATGTATTCTTGGAACTTACCTATAACCATAGGTCGTGTCTTTTTTGACATTGTAAACCCAGGAACCATCTTTGTATGATCTTGATATTTATCAAAATACGAATCAACTGTTGCTTCTCCACTCCGTTGTGAATAGTAGAGGTTAGAATATTGTCTATCAATAGCTACCTGTATGGTAGCCCAACCAATATTAGCATTTTCTATTACTAACATTGCATTATTATATTCAGTAGCTATCCCTACTAATAAATGTCCATATTCTTTAGTACCAATTTGGCCTTTATACTCAGCTACTTGTACTGCACTTTCAATATCAATTACATGAAATGTAGAATAATCTTTCCCATCCCCTCGAGCAACATCTGCTACTACCATATAATCCCTACTATAATCTGCTGATTCCCAAACCCATAAATTTTGGTCTGCACCTCTACGTTCTAATGGGTCTTTAATATGAGATTTTTCATAATATTCTAAATATTCATTATAAAATACAATATCACCTGAGGTGCTAAAATCACAATCACATTCTTGTGCTGCTAATCTAGGGTCACCTAGTAAAGCATCTTGAGCATCTCTCCATACTTGATCTCTTTCGGGATGTACATACCAAGGTAATTTAATAGGTAAAAAATCATTTTCCCCAGCTTCAGCTCTAACCCAAGTTTGATGAAACCAATTACCGGTACCATAAGGTGTAGATAATACTATAGCTCCACCACCAGTTGCTAATGTTTGTTGTGCAGAAGCCCATGTTTCAGCAATATTATCAATAAAAGCAGCTTCATCAATAATTAATAAAGATACTGCTTCTGAACGTGCAGCATCGGCATTAGAGGATTTAGCTTGTATTTTTGAACCATTAACTAACCTTAATGATAATTTATTGTTTTCAGCAGATTCTACTTTAAGCCATGAAGGTAAATTTTCCCACATAAACTGTACTTTTGTTACTAAGTTACGGGCTGTTGCTTGTGTAGTTGCTAGTGCTAATACATTTCGATCTTTGTGGAATGTCATTAACCACAAAGAATAACCTGCTGCTAATGTTGATATACCTAACTGTCTAGATTTTAATATAGCACTATAATCGTTTTGTTGAAATAACGTTAATACTTTTTCTTGGAATGGGTATAAATTAAACTGTATGCGACCCCGTTGTGGGTGCTGTATATAACAATATTTACGCATAAAGTGTATAGGATCTTTAGCACATTTAAGATATTCTTGACGGATTACTATTTTTAAGTCTGCCATATAACTAATTAATTAATAATGCCGTTCCAATTACTGTTATTATCCCAACCCCTATTGTTAATTTATTTTTAAACTTTTGTTTTTTTAAATCCAATTGTAATTTTTTTGTTAACTCCTGGGATATTTCTAATTGATTAGATTTTTGAAATAATATAGAATTAAAATTATTAATTTGTAAATCTAGATTAGATATAATACTATCTTTTAATATACTTTTTTGATTTAAAATATTTATTTTATCACCTAAAAGTATTATTTCTTGTTTATTACCATCCCCTTTAATAAGATCTTTAATTACTAATCGGGCTATTGGTTTTTTTAATCGAATCATTGTACTGTCTGTAACGGTCTGTGAAAAACTTTTCAAGCTCGCTACCATTAAAAGAATCAACAGCATCCATTTTAGTATTAATTTCATATTTTAATGATTTTATTCTATTATCTTTTAAACCCAACTCTAGATCTAATTCCTTTACTTGAATTTGTAGAGTATCAACTTTATAAGTTAATTCATGGTTTATATTATGTAGTGAATCTATTTTTTGTTCTAATTTCTTTATCTCAAAATTATATTGTTCCACATAACTTTCATCTTCAGAGAAGAATAAATATGAAACAAAAACACTAGATAATAATAATAAAGCTATATATAAAAATCTTTCTTTAGACGACATTTTTTTCTAATTTAGCAACCATTGCTTCCAATTCTTTTTTAATTGGAGTTTTTTTCTTTAATTTATCTTTTATTTTTTCTTTTTCTACTCCATCTGCTTT
>JGI20158J14315_10003217_pt1 | contig 10944 bp, 9 predicted proteins | sample COG_08_FD_14315 | JGI IMG/M metagenome (IMG submission 14315)
AATTTCAGCTAAACCTCATTCTCTCTAGTGTCATGGAGGGATGGATGGTCGCCGACGAAATCGCAGCAGCCGGCGTTCCAGTGATTATTGATCCGATCAACAATCTACCAAGTTCCTATGAAACCCTTGGAGCTCGGCTTGATAATGCGAAGCTATTATCAGATGCGGGGGTTAAACTATTGTTTACCAACACAAGTCGCAGCACCTCTCACAATGCCTATCTGGTCAGACAAGCTGCAGGTAATGCAGTAGCCAATGGCCTAGACAAGATAGTTGCCATTGCCGCAATGACTTCTAACCCAGCACAGCTATTTGATGCGCCAGTTAGTGGAGATATTGCTGTGGGAGAGATTGCCGACCTAGTACTCTGGGGTGGCGATCCTCTGGAACTCACAAGTGAAGCCGAACTCGTTATGATTAATGGTGAGATAGTTCCAATGGAAAGCCGCTCTNTGCAGTTGCGCGATCGCTACTTTAAACGCCTACAACCTTAATTTAGCAACNATAAACGCAAAACGCCCAGNTATTTACTGGGCGTTTTAGCTTTCGNAAANACAATTAGGAAGCCAANCTTTTCTCTCTAAGTTTGCCCAGCATGTCNCGNGTTTGGGCCGCTTCTTCAAACTCAAGATTGCGCGCATGCTGATACATTTTATCTTCTAAACGTTTAATTTCTTTGGCNATATTTTTAATTGGTTCAGCGCCAATGACATCATAAGCTGCGTCAGCCTCGGCCGCTTGTCTATCCCGCCGGTTCTGCCCAGTAGCTGCATAGGCCCCTTCCATAATATCTTTGACATCTTTGACAATACTTTTGGGCGTAATGCCATTCTGCTTGTTAAACTCAATTTGCATCGCTCTGCGACGCTCGGTTTCATCCATAGCCCGCTGCATCGAACCGGTGATTTTATCTGCATACAAAATGGCTTTGCCGTTTAAATTACGAGCTGCACGGCCGATAGTCTGAATTAATGACTGCTCAGAACGCAAGAAACCTTCTTTGTCCGCATCAAAAATCGCTACTAGGGAAACCTCAGGCATATCAAGCCCTTCTCTCAATAGGTTAATGCCCACAAGCACATCAAACTCACCCAACGAAGGTCACGAATAATCTCCACTCGCTCCACTGTATCAACATCCGAATGCAGGTAACGCACTCTAACGCTGTGCTCGTCCAAGTATTCAGTAAGATCTTCAGCCATTCGTTTAGTGAGCACTGTAATGAGTATACGTTCATTCTGAGCAGCTCTAGCTCGGATTTCAGACAGAGCATTATCAACCTGGGAGAGGGCTGGACGCACCTCTATAATAGGATCCAATAAGCCAGTGGGACGGACGACCTGCTGAACAATCTGCCCAGCATTAGCCTCTTCATAGCGGCTGGGTGTCGCGGATACAAAAATCATCTGGGGTGCTAATCCCTCCCATTCATCAAATCGCAGTGGCCTGTTATCCAAAGCTGACGGCAAGCGAAAGCCATACTCCACCAACGTTTCTTTTCGAGAGCGATCTCCCTTGTACATAGCCCCTAACTGAGGAACCGTGACATGGGACTCGTCGATAACCAATAAGGCGTTATCTGGCAAGAAATCAAATAGTGTCGGTGGCGGCTCACCCGGAGCTCGACCAGATAGATACCTAGAATAGTTTTCAATACCATTACAGTACCCTAATTCACGCATCATCTCAGTGTCATAGCGTACTCGCTCTCCCAACCTCTGAGCTTCAACCAATTTATCCACCGAACGCAGTTGTTCCAATCGCTCTTTTAATTCTTCTTGAATCAAATCGGCCGCTTCAATGACAGTCTCCCGCGGTGTCACGTAGTGTGTTTTAGGATAAATAGTGAACCTTGGAACTTTTCGTAATACTTCGCCCGTCAGGGGATCAAAAAGAGTTAAGGCCTCTACCTCATCATCAAATAGTTCAATACGGATAGCTTCATAATCAGAATCTGCCGGATAGACGTCAATGACATCACCGCGCACGCGATAAGAAGAACGATCAAACACTGCATCATTGCGCTTGTACTGCAATTCAGCCAAACGCCGCAAGATATCACGCTGACCAATCTGCTCGCCCCGTGACAGATGTAAAACCATCTTCAAGTAGGAATCTGGCGATCCCAAACCATAAATCGAAGAAACAGTAGCTACCACGATGACATCTTTGCGTTCAATTAAAGACTTAGTTGCAGAAAGCCGCATTTGCTCAATATGGGCATTAACCGAAGAATCTTTTTCGATAAAAGTATCTGATGAGGGCACATAGGCCTCAGGTTGGAAATAATCAAAGTAGGAAACAAAGTATTCAACAGCATTCTTCGGGAAAAAGCTTTTAAACTCACCATAAAGCTGAGCCGCCAATGTTTTGTTATGCACTAAAACAATGGTCGGACGTTGAACTTCCTCGATGACATTGGCAATTGTAAAAGTCTTACCTGATCCAGTTACACCCAGCAAAGTCTGGCCGGCAAGGCCATTTTCTAAGCCCTCCACAAGACCTTTGATTGCTGTCGGTTGGTCGCCGGCTGGCGAGTAGTCACTGACCACAGAAAAGGGTCTAATGTGACTGATTTTAGCTTTACTCAACAAGGTGCTTTGCCCAGCTCTTTGGATGTACCGGTTGCTGCACAAATCGCGTCAAAGTATTCAATGTTTTTGTTTTTAAGATTATCAATCAATGCGCTAAAACCCTGCTCTTCAAGTATCTCTCGGTATTTCCGTTTTTTAATTGCCACATAGGTGATGCCTTTAACGCGAATGTCCACAGCTCGCCACGTATCAGTTGAAATACGCTTAATAAGGATATCCAGATTAATGTCTGGAAGGACAGGCGACTCCATTAACACTTGAACCCAGCCCATGCCTTGTTCCTCATTAACAACGACATCATCCACTTTGAATTCTTGATCACCGTAACTCTCAAGCCCCTCAAAAGCGTAACGGATAAGTGTTTGATCAACATTCTCAACCAAAGTAAGGCGTTGCTCAGCGGTTAAATTGCTGTAGTGGGCTTTACCTATTAAGGCTCGGGTAGTTGAAGAACTATCCCAGAGTTCAATGACAGTTGATGATAAAAACTCATGGTAAGCCACTGGATTATTTATATACATTTGTTGGTGGTTTGAAAGCTGTTCAGTTACCGACCCAAATAAGTGCTCAAATTGTTCCCATACCCCAGATTTTCCACCAACTGCCAGGTTGATAGGTTTTGTATCAGCATTTGATACCAATGTTTTTACTACCTCCTCGGACAAACTAGTCATAGGCACCATTAAGAAAAGCCCTAAAACAACCATCACGCTGCCTTGCCTTAGATTCCAAATCATCATTCTTATAGTTCCCTTTTATTCACAAGTTGTTTATAAGCTTAGTCGAAAGTCCTGCGCTACCAATGCATGCCTATGCGCCAGGTAAATGACTTCTACATTAAACCAATCAGAAAGCTGGTTATTCTAGTCTTTTTAGCATGAACTGTATGCATAATCCCCTATAAAAANGAGCCTTTCAATATCATCGAAGGAAGTTGTTGACTCCTTTATGCGGGGTGCTAAAATGCGCGGCTTCAACNAGTTTTACCATTCCGCCTTAGCTCAGTTGGTAGAGCAAATGACTGTTAATCATTGGGTCGCTGGTTCGAGCCCAGCAGGCGGAGCCAAATACAAAAAAGGCTGCACATTGTGCAGCCTTTTTTATTATTTANATAANCTAAACCTCTGCTNAAAANAAATAAGTCATCAAANAACACGCCTAGACATNTTAGCTCGAAAACTCAAACAAACTTGTATGGCGATAAACCTGATCTGAGTCGATCAATATCGAAGGGAANCTAGGTTNATTNACCGCATCNGTATAACCCTGTGGTTCCAAGCAAATTCCTGCATAAGACCGTAAGGGTGAAGTTAANAAATGACCTGNATANACCTGCATAGCGATCTGGTTTGAATNAATCGCTAGNGTTACTCCGGTAAGATCTGAANCCANCANAGCATCAGGCTTCTTTCTGTTATTTTTTTTCAATAAAAAACAATGATCGACCCCTTGCTCATCATCTATCTGCGGATAACAACTATTTTGATAGAAATCGCTGACTTTTGTGGGTTGCGCTAAATCAACACCAAGTTCCGATGTGGCAACCCCTCTGCCAGTGGGGATACCATCGTTATCTCTTNCTAAAAAGCTCGCGCTATTCAATGTCAGCTGTAGATTTTTATTAGTTGGCTCGCCAAGATTAAAATAGGGATGAAAAGTGATATTAACTGCAGTAAGACTAGAGGTTGAGGCAGATATTTCAACCGCAAGGGCATCATTATCTTGTAGATCATAGCTAACCTTTACAGATAACTCCCCTGGAAAGCCTTGATCTAGATGAGGAGACAAAAGGCTGAAGACAACCTTGGACTCACTCTGGTGCTCAATAATCCAGAATTGCTGAGAGAATCCACCTCTGCCTCCATGCAGACAATGTAGCCCATCATTAGCGTCCAATTTATAATCAACCTCCTTCAATGAGAAGGTTGCTCTGCTGATTCGATTGCACACTCGACCACAAATCGCACCCAAAAAATAAGGATCCGTTAAGTAGTCTTCATGTTTTTTGTATCCCACGAGCATCTCTTTGAGACCACTATTAACAGGAACTTTAATTGATACCAAACGCGCACCGAAATTAAGAAAAGTGGCCGTCGCGCCATTTTTATTGGTCAGCGTTACAGCCTTCAATGGATCTGTTGTGTGCCTAGTCAATTTGGATCAACTATAACCATTAGGATTTTTTGACTGCCAACGCCATGCATCTTCCATCATTTCAACGAGGGTTCGTTTCGCTTGCCAATTCAACACTTTGTCCGCTTTGTCTGCGTTAGCCCAAAATGCGGGCAGATCTCCTGCTCGGCGCTCTACTATTTTAAAGTTAATTTTTTGATGAGTCGCGGCTTCAAAACTCGCTATGATCTCTAACACTGAAACCCCAGCACCCGTACCCAAATTGAAAGCCTCAACACCATTAAAATTGGACTGTTCTGCCAACCAATCAATCGCGACAACGTGTCCCTCAGCAAGATCCATCACATGGAGGTAGTCACGTATACAGGTTCCATCGGCGGTTGGATAGTCTCCTCCAAACACACTCAAACTGTCTCGTAAACCAACGGCAACTTGAGTGATGAACGGCAATAGATTATTAGGAATTCCCGAGGGATCTTCACCAATCAGACCGCTAGGGTGTGCGCCAACCGGATTAAAATAGCGCAAAGAAATCGCTCGAAAATTTGGGTTCACACGAGCTGTATCAGCAAGAACTCGCTCCACCATCACCTTACTCGCACCATAAGGACTTGAGGGCGAGCCTAATTCCATAGTTTCNACATAAGGGCTAGGATTCATCTCCCCGTATACCGTAGCCGAGGAACTGTATACAAAATGATTAACCCCAGCTTTCTCCATTGCCTTGAGCAGGCACAAAGAACCATAAACATTAGTCTCATAATATTGCAAAGGCAGCTGAGAGGACTCCCCCACTGCTTTTAACGCTGCAAAATGGATAGCTGCATCAATAGAGTATTTTGCAAATAAATTGTCCAATGCCCTGCTATCGGTAACATCTCCCTCAACAAACTCTAACTGTTTTCCTGAAATTTCCTCAACGCGACGCAACGCCTTAATACTAGAATTAACAAGATTGTCGTAGACTACAACCTCATAACCTAAGTTTAATAAACAGACAAGCGTATGGGATCCAATGTAACCAGCACCACCTGTGACTAGAACTGTCATACGTAATTCCTGTTGCCGGCCCTAAAAGCCCCTGTGGAGGCGCGACACCGATAGATCTCAGCCTCAAGCCCAAATTGCGACGAATACTTTGCCTTTACCGCTGCAACGACTGCCTGTTCAAATTCTGCGGGTATTAGGGCCACGACGCATCCACCAAAACCTCCGCCGGTCATCCGCACACCTCCGGCGTCATTAATCACACTGTTGATAATAAAAACCAACCCATCCAACTCTTTGGTAGTTACCTCATAGTCATCTCGCAGGGAATCATGGGACTGACCCATGAGGGAACCCAATGTTTCTATATCATTGGCTTGCATCGCGGTCATTGCAGCAATGGTTCGAGCATTTTCGGTGACCACATGGCGCGCACGTCGATATTGTTCTTCTGACAAGTTTCTCTTAGCGCCATTTAGTTGCGCCAAGCTTACATCGCGCAGTGCGGGCACATCTAAAATACGAGCCACCTCCTCGCATTGTTGACGCCGCGCATTGTACTCACTATCCACCAAACCTCGTTGAACATTGGAGTTAACAACCAATATCACCATGCCATCTGGTACTGGCGCATCTTGAAAAGCCAAACTGCGACAGTCCAACAACATAGCATGCCCCTCCAACCCTAAAGCGCTAACCAATTGATCCATAATGCCGCACTGACAGCCAACAAACTCATTTTCAGCTCTCTGCCCCATTAAGGCTGCCGTGATACCATCTAAATCAAGCTCATATAAATCGACGATTGTCTTCAAAATCGCCATCTCAAAACTTGCGGATGAACTTAATCCAGCGCCTTTAGGAACATTGCCTGTGATCGCTAGGTTAACTCCACCAAAATGTGTATGAGACTCTTTCAAACATCTCAACGTTCCGCGCACATAATTACGCCACATTTCTTCGTGACTAAACGCAATATTCTCCAAAGAGAAGCAATCCACGTTTATTGAATAACCTTCAGCAAAGGCAACTACCTGATTATCATTTCGTCGGCTGGCAGCTATAGTGGTTCCCACATCAATGGCTGCTGGTAAGACAAAGCCATCGTTGTAATCTGTATGATCCCCCAACAAATTTACCCGACCAGGGGCATAACAGATAACCTCAGGCTCCATCTCAAACTGCTGTTTAAATATTTGTTCAATGACTTGAGCTTGTTTCATTAATCACTCGTCCAAATAATGAGTTGAAGATACCTGATGTAGTCGATCAGCAGCCTGCTCTGGGGTCATATCGCGCTGTGGTTCNGCCATCANTTCATANCCNACCATGAATTTACGCACAGTTGCNCTTCTCAAAAGTGGCGGTAAAAAACTCGCGTGCAGGGTCCANGGTAANTGGTCCTGACCATCAAAAGGCGCACCATGCCAGCCCATAGAGTAGGGAAATGAACATTGGAAAAGATTGTCATAACGGATGGTAATCTGCTGAATTATAGACGCCAGTGAGACTTTTTGTTCTTCACCTAACTCAGTCATTCGACTCATGGGAGATTTAGGTAACAATAATGTCTCAAAGGGCCAGGCTGCCCAATAGGGTACAACCACTAACCAATTATCATTCTCAACGACGACACGTTCCTGCCTATCTTGTTCTTTAGCCGCATAATCCTGGAGCATGTTACTACCATGGGCTTGATAATAATCAGCAAAAGATTTGTGCTTTTTCTCAACTAACGAGGGTAATTGTTGCTGGGCCCAGATCTGTCCATGGGGATGGGGATTAGAACAACCCATCAGAGCACCCTTGTTTTCAAAGATCTGTACTGATTGGTAGCTTTCTCCAAGCGTATGAGACTCCCGCTGCCAAGTATCAACCACCTGTTTAATTTGCTCCACGGAAAGTTGAGGGAGTGTTTTACTGTGATCAGGAGAAAAACAAATCACTCGGCTCTCACCCTGCTCGGCGGACATCCGAAATAGTGGATCATTACTTCCCGCCGGGGGAGTGTCTGGCTTTAATGCTGCAAAATCATTGTCGAACACATAAGTGCCAGTGTAATGATCATTGGCCTCCCCGTTCATTCGGGTATTACCCGGGCAGAGATAGCACTCTTTGTCATAGTTTATATTCTCGAAAGGCTCTGACAGCTCAACTTTTCCCTGCCATGGACGAGCCCCGCGGTGGGGTGATACCAATACCCACTCATTAATCATAGGATTAAAACGGCGATGCGGATGATTTGCAGGATCGAATGGTTCTGTCATAGGGGTAGCATACTAAAAAGTAATACCTTCATCGATAAAAACCAACAGTTTATCCTTTTAGGCGTACCGCCAAAGGCGACGATATAACGCCGAAACCGATGCGATCATGGCAGCCACAACAATGTCATCGCTTTTGCATCCTCGTGATAGATCCATCCAAGGGCAGACAAGACCTTGCAAAATTGGACCAATGGCCTGGCAGCCACCTAATCGTTCTACGAGCTTATACGCACTATTTCCCGATGACAAATCTGGAAATATCAATACATTAGCCGGCCCCGCAACGTCTGATTCAGGGGCTTTTTCTTCAGCAACATCAGGTATTAGTGCAGCGTCTACCTGTAACTCACCACAGACGTTTAGGCTTGGCATAAGATCCCTCACTTTGGCGCTTGCTTGCCTCACCTTAACAACATCAGGATGCTCTGCAGAACCTAGGGTGGAAAAGGATATTAAGGCAACAGACGGCTTTTGACTTGTTAGTATCTGATGTGTGTTCGCAGAATCAATAGCAATATAGGTTATCTCTTAATAGCCATATTATGGTAGAACCAATTGATTAAGCATGGTGCTGCCAGTTAGTACACTCTAATGTAACTTAGATCGTTTCCAAAGCAAAAAAAGAGGAAATAATCTTGATCTGTAAGTTGTCGCAAAATGCATTTATAGCAAAATAGAATATAATATATTGATAAAATTAACTAATTAGTGTAATATTTATTCTTTAAATCACTTTGCGACATCGCTATGTCTCAACAAGAATTTGAATTACAGCATGCAGCCGAACTTCTAGCTAAGGGCTCTGGCAGGGTCTGGCGCCTTGAAGATATACAGCATGCAATGGAAGATTTAGGCCAAGCCCCAACCAAACGTACCCTAGAACGCTGGGTCTCAGCGATCCCTTGGCTTGGAGCATCAAGTCAAGCAAGCGAGCAATTAGATGAGATAGGTCGTCCTGCAATACAGCTTGTGTTGGACGCTCTGGTCTCAGCAGCGCGAAAAAAGCGTCAAGCGGGGTTATTTGTGAAAACACATAGCCTTGAAACTAAAGACGGTGGTTTACAGTCTAGCGGAGCTAAAGTGTTAGTTACTGAAGATGGTAAAGGGGCTAAACGCTGGTGCTTGTTACATGACGGAACAATGAGTTCGATTCAAGCCGGGCTAGCAGTTTTAGCGGGTGACAAGCCGACCACATTTTTCCCTTCAGGCGAGCTCGTCAGTAGCTGTCGCGAACTGAAAGATAGAGGTACTGATCAGCATATTGAGATAGCAATTGCCCAGTTTTCTGAAGCCGCCCCATCAAACAGCGCTGACCTACCTGAAAAGAATACCACTATGAAAAGCCAGCCCACCAAGCTGTCTCACCTCGATCGGTTGGAAGCCGAGAGCCTCTATATTATTCGAGAGGTAATGGCCCATGCTGAGAACCCTGTAATGCTCTACTCAGTGGGTAAAGATTCTGCTGTGATGCTGCATCTCGCGCGAAAAGCATTTTACCCTAGCCCTCCTCCCTTCCCTCTTATGCACGTGGACACACGATGGAAGTTTCAAGCCATGTATGACTTCCGTGACATTATGGCAAAAGAATCAAAAATGGAGCTCATCGTACACACCAACCCAGAGGGTATTGAAAAAAACATCAACCCCTTCGATCATGGCAGTGCCCTGCACACTGACATTATGAAAACCCAAGGGCTTAAACAAGCGTTAGACCTACACGGTTTTGATGTAGCTTTCGGTGGCGCACGCAGAGACGAAGAGAAAAGTCGCGCAAAAGAACGTATATTTTCCTTCCGCAACAGTAGCCATCGATGGGATCCCAAAAACCAAAGACCCGAGCTTTGGAATCTTTACAACTGTCGTAAGTCCCCGGGCGAAAGTGTTCGAGTGTTCCCGCTATCCAACTGGACAGAACTGGATATCTGGCAATACATCTATCGTGAGAGCATTCCTATCGTGCCACTTTACTATGCAGCTGAGCGCCCGGTGGTTGAACGCAATGGCATGCTCATTATGGTGGATGATGACAGATTCAATTTACTACCTGGAGAAACCATAGAGCTTAGAAAGGTGCGCTTTAGAACCTTAGGCTGCTACCCATTAACCGGTGCAGTTGAATCATCAGCAACAGACCTATCACAAATCGTTCTAGAACTATTGCAAAGCCGTACCAGCGAGCGAGAAGGTAGGGCCATTGATTCTGATAGCAATGCGTCAATGGAAAAAAAGAAGCAGGAGGGCTATTTCTAATGGATCAGCCAATCGTTAAAGAGCACCATAAAGACATTCAGGCTCAGGTAGATGCCTATATTGAAACTCAGTCCCAACTGGAACTTCTGCGCTTTATCACCTGCGGATCAGTGGATGATGGTAAGAGCACCCTTATTGGCCGAATGTTGTATGAAGCCCAACTGATCTTTGAAGATCAGGTGACCTCCTTACAAAATGACTCTAAAAAAATGGGCACACAAGGTGGAGACATTGATTTTGCTCTGCTCGTTGATGGCCTTGCCGCAGAACGTGAACAGGGAATCACCATTGATGTTGCCTACCGATTCTTTAATACCGATCGTCGTAAATTTATTGTGGCCGATACCCCAGGGCATGAACAATACACCCGCAATATGGTTACCGGTGCTTCAACCGCAGACGTTGCCATTATTTTAGTCGATGCCAGCCAAGGGATCCTTACCCAAACTCGCCGCCATTCCTTTATTGCTTCTCTCTTAGGGATCGAGCACGTGGTCTTAGCGGTGAATAAAATGGATTTGGTGGATTATTCTGAGAGCAGATTTAATCAGATCTGTGAGGACTACAATATCTTGCGCAAGCACCTGGCATTTAAGTCAGTGACACCTATTCCTCTGTCTGCCCTTAAAGGGGACAACGTAATAGACCGATCTAAACCAATGGATTGGTATCAAGGCCCTACTCTTCTGGGGTTTCTTGAAACAGTTGATATT
>JGI20158J14315_10003220_pt1 | contig 10934 bp, 9 predicted proteins | sample COG_08_FD_14315 | JGI IMG/M metagenome (IMG submission 14315)
CGCGGTTTGCCTTATGGCGCAGCTCGCACATTCCCGGCGGCGTTCGCGGAAAGGGTTCGTCAAAAAAGGTCAAAAACGGTGTTCGCCCAGCGTTAAACAGTGCTTAACAGCACGCGTGTGATGTTGGTAAGACCATCACGGTTTAAACACGCAGCAATCCTATGCGAGTGGCCGACATAGCGAGAAAGCGGGCCAAAAGCGAGGAAACGGGCTAAAAGCGAGAAAGCGAAATAAAAGCGAGAAAGCGAAATAAAAGAAGATCGGGAAACGCCATAAACTTGCGGGAAGGGCATCTGGAATAGCGGAAAGCTAAACGCGCAAAGCTAATAGCTAAAAGCGCCCGGTAATAAAGGACATTAGCGGCGAAGAACGCAGTGAAAAGCGCTAATGCCGCGACAAATTAACAACGATTATAATGAACCAAAGGGAAGCAGTATATGAATCTTCATGAGTACCAAGCCAAGCAATTGTTCGCTGAATATGGTCTGCCCGTTTCGGAGGGTATTGCTGTAGACAGCGGTGATGAAGCCGTGGCAGCAGCCAAGAAAATTGGCGGTGACCGATGGGTTGTTAAGGCGCAAGTGCATGCCGGGGGCCGTGGTAAAGCCGGTGGTGTGAAGCTGTTTTCTGACTTTGATGAGATCAAAGCGTTTGCCGACAGTTTGATTGGAACCAATTTAGTGACCTTTCAAACAGACGAGCATGGCCAGCCTGTTTCTAAGATTTTTGTCGAAACCTGCACTGATATTGCACGTGAATTGTATTTAGGTGCGGTGATTGATCGCTCCAGCCGGCGAGTCGTCTTTATGGCGTCCACGGAAGGGGGCGTTGAAATTGAACAAGTTGCTGAAGAAACGCCTGAAAAAATTCTCCGGGCGGTGATTGACCCGGCGTTGGGTGGGCAGGCCTACCAGGGTCGTGAGATGGCGTTTAAGCTGGGTCTTGAAGGCAAACAGATTAATCAGTTTGCGCAGGTGTTTGTCACGCTGTCGAAGCTGTTTGTTGAGCGCGATTTGTCTTTGCTTGAGATTAACCCCTTGGTTGTGACCGAGGCTGGCGATATACATTGCCTCGATGCGAAGGTCTCGATCGATGGTAATGCCCTGTATCGCCAGAAGGCGCTTGCCTTGATGAATGATGCTTCTCAAGAAGATGAGCGTGAGGCGCAAGCTGCCAAGTTTGGACTGAATTACGTAGCCCTTGAAGGCAACATCGGCTGTATGGTGAACGGTGCTGGATTGGCCATGGGAACGATGGATTTGGTTAAACTGTTTGGGGGACAACCTGCAAATTTCTTGGATGTTGGCGGCGGTGCAACCAAGGAAGCGGTGAGCGAAGCCTTTAAGATCATCTTGTCGGATACGGCGGTTAAGGCGGTCCTGATCAATATCTTTGGCGGGATCGTCCGTTGCGACATTATTGCTGAGGGCATTATCGGAGCGGTTAAAGAGGTCGGTGTGAGTGTGCCGGTTGTTGTTAGATTTGAAGGCAATAACGCAGAGCTCGGTGTCAAAACGTTGGCTGAAAGCGACGTTAAAGTGATTGCGGCAACCAGCCTCACGGATGCGGTTGAACAAGTTGTAAAGGCAGCAGGAGGAGCACAATGAGCGTTTTAGTCAGCAAGCAAACGAAGGTTATTTGTCAAGGATTCACCGGTGCTCAAGGCACGCTGCATTCGCAACAGTCGATCGCCTATGGGACTCAAATGGTGGGTGGCATAACGCCTGGCAAGGGCGGGCAGACCCATTTGGGGCTGCCGGTTTTTGACACCGTTGCCGCGGCGGTTGCTGAAACCGGCGCCGACGCAACCGTTATTTATGTGCCGGCGGCGTTTGCTAAAGATGGTATTTTGGAAGCGGCTGAGGCGGGGATTAAGCTAATCGTCTGCATTACAGAGGGATTGCCGACGCTGGATATGCTTGCTGTGAAGGTCCGGGTTGATGAATTAGGGATTCGACTGATTGGGCCGAACTGTCCGGGTGTGATCACGCCAGGGGAATGCAAGATTGGAATCATGCCAGGCGATATCCACCTGCCAGGTCGAGTGGGTATTGTTTCTCGATCCGGTACCCTGACCTATGAGGCGGTCAAACAGACGACGGATCTAGGGTTTGGTCAGAGTACGTGTGTTGGGATTGGCGGAGACCCAATTCCTGGAACCAATTTCATTGACGTGCTCGAGCTGTTCGAGAACGATCCAGGCACCGAGGCAATTGTCATGGTGGGTGAGATTGGCGGAAACGCAGAAGAAGAGGCAGCGGAGTACATCAAGGCGCATGTTACCAAGCCGGTTGTGGGTTACATTGCCGGTGTTACGGCGCCGCCTGGTAAGCGCATGGGCCATGCTGGCGCGATCATCGCCGGTGGTAAGGGCACAGCCGATGATAAATTTGCAGCGCTGACAGCGGCAGGTGTTGTGACGGTTAAAAGTCTTGCCTCGATTGGTGATGCTTTGAAAGAGGCGACGGGCTGGTCTTAGTCGTTTGCTCATAAAAAAAGCGGCTAATAGCCGCTTTTTTTTGATCTCAAATATCAGTAGGGGGGTTGAATTCACTCAACGAACCCCCACTTTTCTATAGATAACAAAAGCGAGGTAAGCCATGACGGATGCAACTGAAAAAGAAACGCTCGGGTTTCAGACTGAGGCGAAGCAATTGCTTCAGCTGATGATTCATTCTCTGTACTCCAATAAAGAAATCTTTTTAAGGGAGTTGATCTCCAATGCATCCGATGCGATCGATAAGCTTCGGTTTCAAACGTTATCCAACGAAGCCTTGGTGGATGAGGGTGCGGATTACCAAATTCGAGTCATTGCCGATGCAGAGCAGAAAACGTTGTCGTTTATCGACAATGGGATCGGCATGAACCGCGCAGATGTTGTGAGTCATTTGGGGACTATTGCAAAATCCGGCACGGCGGAATTCTTGTCGGGTTTAACGGGTGATCAGAAAAAGGATTCACAATTAATTGGTCAGTTTGGGGTTGGTTTTTATTCTGCTTTTATTGTTGCAAAAAAAGTTGTTGTAGAGACCCGGCGGGCCGGCGATGCCGAATCCGAGGGTGTTCGATGGGCGTCGACCGGTGAGGCCGATTATGAAATTGAAACCATCGATAAAACTGAGCGTGGTACCTGCGTTATCTTGCACTTGCAAAGCGAACACGAAGAGTTTTTAGATTATTGGCGTCTGCAGAATGTCATTAAAAAGTATGCCGATCATGTGTCCGTGCCGGTTTCGATCTTAAAACCAGCTGAAAAAGATGACGAGGCTGCGACAGAAGAAGTCGTTAATAGTGCGACGGCGCTTTGGACTCGGTCTCGATCTGAGGTGAAGGACGAGGAATACCAAGATTTTTATAAGCACATTGCGCACGATTTTCAGGATGCCCTGACGTGGAGTCATAATCGGGTTGAAGGCAAACTGGATTACACCAGTTTGATTTTTGTTCCTGCCAAGGCGCCTTTTGATCTCTGGAATCGGGAAGCCCCCAAGGGTTTGAAGCTGTATGTGCAACGGGTTTTCATCATGGATGAGGCCGAGCAGTTTCTACCCTTGTATCTCCGGTTTATAAAAGGGGTGGTTGATTCCAACGACCTGTCCCTAAATGTGTCCCGGGAAATTCTGCAAAAGGACCCGGCTATTGAGTCGATGAAGTCGGCCCTGACTAAAAGAGCGCTAGATACCCTTGAAAAGCTGGCTAAGAAAGATCCCGAAGCCTACCAAAGTTTTTGGGCGGAATTTGGGCAAGTCTTAAAAGAAGGCCCAGCAGAAGATTTTGCAAACAAAGAAAAGATTGCGGCGTTACTGCGATTTGCGACGACGGAGACGGGCCAGGCAACTCAAAATCAGTCTTTGGCGGACTATGTTGCTCGAATGAAACCGGATCAAGAAAAGATCTATTATGTTGCTGCAGACAACCATGCCACAGCAGCGAACAGCCCGCATCTGGAGGTGTTCCGAGCAAAAGGCGTAGAAGTCTTGCTGTTGTCGGACCGAATCGATGAATGGCTGGTTGGTCACCTGATGGACTTTGATGGTAAGCCCTTGCAGGATGTCGCAAAGGGGTCATTGGATCTCGGTGAAGCCGATCCTGAAAGCAAAGCGGCTCAAGCAGAAACTGAGGAGGCCATGAAGGGTCTACTTGAGCGCGTTAAGACTGAATTGGGCGATGCCGTTTCTGAAGTCAAAGTCAGCCATCGTTTGACCGATTCCCCCGCGTGTTTGGTGGTTGCAGAGGATGAAATGGGGATGCAAATGCGGCGTATTCTGGCGCAAGCAGGCCAAGATGTGCCCGAGGCCAAACGCATTTTTGAGATCAACGTCGGCCACCCCTTGGTCCAGCGCTTGGATGAAGAGGTTGATGTGGATCGCTTTAAGAGCCTAACCCAAGTTTTGTTCGATCAAGCGCTACTCGCGGAAGGTAGCCAATTGAAAGACCCTGCAAGTTATGTCCAGCGGTTGAATAAGATCTTGCTGGAATTAACCGCAACCCAAAACGGATGATCGAGACGTGAATGGTTAATGCTGTAAGCCCGGATGCTGAGACGATTGATGTCGTGTTGATGCGCCATGGCGAGGCGCGGGCGCTTGCAGGAAAAGACGCCGCGCGGCCCTTAACGCAGTGGGGGAGCGCGGCGGTCCAGGCTGCGGCACACAAACTTGCGAAAAAATCCCCATCAGCGCAAGGTGTGCGTTCGAGCCCTTATTTGAGGGCGCGTCAGACGGCGGAGATTGTCTCAGAAGTGCTCAATTTACCGCTTCTGCCCGAGTCGGCTGAACTGGTACCCTCGGGTGATTCGGATCAATTAGTTGCCTGGCTTTTAGCTGAGGCGCAGCCCGTGATATGGGTTTTTCATATGCCGTTAATTGGCCGTTTGATTCACGACTTAACGGGTTGTGACGTCTTTCCAAAGACCGCCAGTGTCTTTGGCTTGAAACTGTTTCCAGGCGCACCAAGCCGTCATCAACATCAATTAGAGTGGCAACTATGAGTTTTAATGTTCTAAAGCAAAAATCGGGGTATTTTAGCCTCATTTTAACAATNGTNAGTGGGCTGGGTTGGTCGAATGCGGTNATTGCACTCGAACTCGATATCGCCTCAGAGGTGGTTGAGGTCAGCCAGGCCGGCCCAGTTGAGCGCCACAAGATTTTTCTGAGCCGGCTCAAGAAAATTAGCAATAGCCTAAGCCGAGATGAATATCAGATGGTTCAGGGCGTGTTGCAAGGACAAACCTATAAAGCAGACGATGATGCGACCCTAGAAGAAGTGATGGCATCTCTTGATCGAGCAGTGGACGAGGGTTATGAGCGTTTGTTTGAATGCGTTGGCCGGGGTTGCGGTAGCAGTAATGAGTGGGCGAATGCGGTTTTTGGTCAGCCCAAATTGTACGGCCCCGAAAGCACTCAATTCTATTGGGTCGGTAAGGCGGTTCAATCACAGACTTATTGGTTGGTCTATGGTTCAAAGCGGTCCAATAAGGCGGTTCACTATCGGGTCGAGTCAGTCGTCTCGGCGGCGCCGAGTCTGAAAAGCCGCCTGTTTGCTGCGTTTTCCGAATTGGGGTATCTGCGATTAGCCTGGTCTGACGTGGTAGGTTCTGAGGTGGAATTGGCGGAAGCGCTTGATCTTTGGTGCGGGCAGCAGCGCACTTGGTGGGGGCGCTCAAGACAAAGCGCAACAGATCGCTCTGGCGGTCACGGGTGGCGATGTGAATTTGACGCCGAGCGCTGGCGTTGATGCGACAGAGCGACTTGCCAGCGAATTGCTTACAACCTTGGCTGCAAAGCCCGGATTAGGCTGTCAAATGTCTGCATTTGGGTTGGGTCGCCTGTCGCCGATTGAGGGCTTACCAAGCGAGCGTCTTGATTTGATACTGTTACCGTGATTGGGTGAGGCGCTAGCGCGGTAGTCCCAAAATAGATAAAAACTCCATACGGGTACTTTGATCTGCTTGAAATTGGCCCAGCATCATTGAGGTTTTCATCATAGAATTTTGCTTTTCGACCCCACGCATCATCATGCACATGTGTTGCGCTTCGATAATGACCCCAACGCCTGCCGCGCCGGTCACGGAATGAATGGCCTCGGCAATTTGCTTGGTCAGGTTCTCTTGAATTTGCAGGCGCCTGGCATACATGTCGACAATTCGGGCGACTTTGCTGAGCCCCAAGACGCGGCCGGTTGGCAGGTAAGCAACATGGCATTTCCCGATAAATGGCAGCATGTGATGCTCGCACATTGAGTACAGTTCAATATCTTGAACCAAGATCATTTCGCTGGTGTCTGAGGCAAACAGCGCTTCATTGACGAGATTTTCCAGTGTCTCGCCATAGCCTTTGGTTAGGAATTCCATCGCCTTCGCGGCTCGACTGGGTGTGTCGAGTAAACCCTCGCGTTCTGGGTCTTCCCCAACCTGCTCGAGAATCGTTCGAAATGCCTGTTCCATACCGCCTCCTGTAGTAACGCCGAGTCTTTGCTGCAAAATTGCAAGGATCCATGGCTCGCATTGGTCTATAATAGCGCATTTTCAGGATGAGTCCGCATGCCGGGTAGCAGCATTGGAGAAATGTTTCGAGTGACGACATTCGGCGAAAGCCATGGGCCCGCCTTGGGCTGCATTATCGACGGCTGTCCGCCTGGAATGCCGCTTTGTGAGGCGGATCTGCAGGGGGATTTGGATCGTCGCAGGCCTGGCACGTCAAAATATGCAACGCAGCGGCAGGAGCCTGATCAGGTTAAAATTCTATCCGGTGTGTTCGAAGGGGTGACGACGGGAACCAGTATCGGTCTCTTGATCGAGAATGAAGATCAAAAGTCGAAGGACTATAGCGCCATCAAGGACCTTTTTCGGCCCGCGCATGCAGATTACACCTACCAACAGAAGTACGGCGTCCGCGACTATCGGGGCGGCGGCCGGTCATCGGCTCGGGAGACGGCGATGCGGGTTGCGGCTGGCGCGATTGCAAAGAAATATCTTATGGTAAACCACAGCATTAAAATTCGCGGTTATCTGGCGCAGATGGGTACGATCCACGTCAGGGACTTTGACTGGGACTTTGTGGATCAAAACCCGTTTTTCTGCCCGGATGCAGCTTGCGTTGACGAGATGGCGGCGCTCATTGATCAATTGCGCAGAGATGGGGACTCCGTGGGGGCAAGAATCAATATCGTTGCCGAGGGCGTGATGCCGGGTCTAGGCGAGCCGGTTTTTAGTCGGTTGGATGCGGATATTGCGGGCGCCATGATGAGTATTAATGCGGTAAAGGGCGTTGAGATTGGGGATGGTTTCGAGGTGATTGAGCAGCGCGGGTCGGAGCATCGGGACGAGATTTTTCCTGAAGGCTTTGGCTCGAACCATGCCGGAGGCGTTTTAGGGGGTATTAGTTCTGGCCAAGATATTTTAGTGAGTATTGCTCTGAAGCCGACGTCAAGCATAACCCAGGCAGCAAAGACGATTACCACCAGCGGTGAGGCCACCGAAGTTGTTACCAAGGGTCGTCATGACCCATGTGTTGGTGTCCGAGCAACGCCCATTGCTGAAGCCATGCTGGCCATTGTTTTGATGGATCATGCCCTTAGACAACGTGGCCAAACGGGGCAACTGGGCGCTAGATAGTTCATCAGAGGGTGTGGGCTGTAACGCGGCGCCAACAGTGCTGTTTTGGCGCTGTAAGGACCGTTTTGATCCAGTATTTTGGGATTAGTTGATGCGTCATAGCGCGGGCCGCGAAGATCGGTAACCGGTAAAAGGCGTTCTAGGGGTCCACCCTCGAGCGTTTCATAAACAATAGACATTGAGAAAAAGTATGCGTTTAAAAAACATTGCGATTGTTGGCGCAACAGGCGCCGTTGGTGAGGTCATGCTTGAACTCTTGTCAGAGCGAAACTTCCCAGTGGGTGAGCTACATCTTTTAGCCAGTGCGCGCTCGGCGGGTACCCGTCTGCCGTTTAAGGACAAAAATCTGAAAGTTGAGGATCTCGCCCAGTTTGATTTTCAGAAAGTCGATATTGCTTTATTTTCCGCTGGTGGTTCGGTTTCCGCCGAATTCGCGCCGAAGGCAGCCGCCGCGGGTTGCATTGTGATTGATAACACCTCGTACTTTCGTCGAGATACCGACATCCCTTTGATTGTCCCGGAAGTGAATCTTCATGCGTTAGATGGATATCAAAAACGTAACATCATCGCGAATCCGAATTGTTCGACCATTTCAATGTTGGTGCCCTTAAAGCCGATTCATGATGCGGTCGGTATTACGCGGATTAATGTCGCGACCTACCAGGCGGTATCCGGTGCGGGTAAATCAGGGATCGAAGAGCTCGCCAGTCAGTCAGCAAGGCTTCTGAATGCGCAAGACATCGAGCCTAAAGTGTTTGGTAAGCAGATCGCCTTTAATGCGGTCCCCCAGATCGACGACTTTCAAGACAACGGCTTCACCAAAGAAGAAATGAAGATGATTTGGGAGACGCACAAAATTTTTGAAGACGATACCATCCAGGTCAGTCCAACCTGTGTCCGTATTCCGGTCTTTTATGGGCATTCGGAAGCAATCTATATTGAAACGAGACACGCCATAAGTGCGGCGGATGTGAAAGCGCTCCTATCATCGGCGGCAGGGGTCTCGGTCATGGATGAGCATCGACCCGGTGGTTATCCAACCGCGGTCACGGAATCGGCTGGAATGGATCCGGTCTTTGTTGGGCGGATCAGAAACGATGTCATGAACCCCCTAGGTCTGCATCTTTGGGTAGTTTCGGACAATATTCGCAAGGGCGCGGCATTGAACAGCCTACAAATCGCCGAGGCGCTGCTCGAGCGGCTCGGTTAGCGCAGCAGGCGTCGTTTCTAGCGCCTAAGTGGGTTAGCATGGGAATTCAGGGGTGAGCGATGATTTTGCCCGAATTTAGTTGGAGTAGAAACTGTGATGCATCAGATCGGTAAGAAGCTAACGCGGTTGATTCAGTGGTTTGTGTTAACGCTGGCAGCGACAACATCCCTTAACGCCAGGGCCGTCAGCCTTGGGCACATTACCCTTGAGTCGTCACTGAACCAGCCCTTACGAGCGAGTATCCTGCTTGGCAATGTCCAGCGTTTAACGCCCCAAGATGTTCGTGTTGGGCTGGCGCCGAGAACGGCGTTTCAGGCGATGGGGGTCGATTGGTCCAGCAACTTATCAGATCTTGATTTTCGAGCGGTGTCATCTGAGTCCGGTTTGCGGATTGAATTGAGTACCGAGGCTTCGATTGTTGAACCCTATCTGAATTTTGTACTTGAATTGGTGTGGCCGAATGGTCGTTTGGTTCGGGAATATACGGTGCTATTGGATCCGCCTGTTTTAATGGCCCCGGTTCGGCCGCTCGACATCACGCCAGTACAAGCAGGGCGTGTTCGCTCGGCAAATCGTATCGCTGAAGCGCGCGCTCAAAGCCTCGATGTGGATCGTATGACGCAGTCTGGCGATACCCTCTGGGAGATCGCGCTCGCGGCGAGACCGGACCGCTCAACCTCTGTTCAAGCCATGATGCTGGCAATTCAAAGCCGTAATCCTGATGCGTTTATGAACCAAAATATTAACCGGCTAAAAGCGGGCTATGTTTTGGTGATGCCGGATCAGGACGATTTGAACCGCATTTCGTTTGAATCGGCTGTGGCTGAGGTGGCAAGTCAAAACACGAAACAAATGCAGCCAGTAAGTCAAAAAAAAAATCCAACTATCGAGGCTTCTGTTGACAGCGAATTAGTCTTAGTTGCCGTTGATGAGGCGAGCTCGGAAGATCAAAATGCAGAGCCCTCTGAAGTGCTTGCGGCAACCGATAGCGCGCAAGAAGAGGATGAACGGATCCGCTTTGCGGCAATCGAGCGGGATAGGTTAGCCGGTCGACTGGCGTCTTTAGAAGGCAAACTTGAGTCTTTAGTCGACACGATTTCGCTCAAAGATCAACAGATTGCAGCCTTGCAAAAACAAGTTAAAACCCTCGAAGCCTTGCCGAAGGCCTCGCCAGAAGCCATGCCAGAGCAGCGGTTCTTAACGCCAATGTCGGTCGCTTTTATGGTTGCTTTGGTCATTCTCGTTGTCGTGCTGTTATTAATGTCGGCCCGATACCAAAGGCTCACAAGAAGCCTTCGCGCGGCTTCGGCGAGTGCGGTTGCTGCAGAGCCTCAAGGCTCGAGTCCGGCGCCGGCGGCGTTCGATACTGATGCCGCATTAGCGGGGACGGATCCTTCAACTCAAGCGACAGCCGTAGCGACGACTTTGGTGCCTGACGCTGAAGACGAAGCAGAGCCGGTTGTTAACCCAGCGGAAACCGCGGATCTGAGCGCCACAAGCACGACGCAATTGATGCCGACGGATGTTGGGGCGCCAGTCGAGACCGATGGTGCTGAATTAGACTTGAGCGCATTAGAAGGACTCGATGACTTGAGCGAGCTAGAAACGCTGGCAGATATAGAAACACTAGAAGAGATAGACGCGCTAGAAGAGTTAGAAACCCTCGAAACAATAGAAGACCTCAGTGAGCTTGAAACGCTTGATTTGAGTGCCGTGGGTGATCTTAGCGAAGCTGAGGTTGCGTCAGAGCTGGGAATTGATCCTGATGAAGACCCCGCAAGCATGTTGGATTTGGCGCGCGCCTATGTCGATATGGGCGACGCTGACGCCGCGCGCGGTTTACTGAATCGAGTGGCTGTCATCGGAACAGCCTCCGAGGCGGCTGAAGCCCAAAAAATGCTTGTTACCCTATCTGAAGACTGAGCGGCTTGATGGGGACCCGAATTGCCCTTGGCTTGATCTACCAAGGCACGCGATATCATGGCTTTCAGCGTCAGCTAAACGTGGATACCGTTCAGCAGGCAGTTGAGACCGCACTAACGTCGATCGCCGATCATCCAATTCGTGTTGCTTGCGCGGGTCGCACAGATTCCGGGGTTCATGCTACAG
>JGI20158J14315_10003232_pt1 | contig 10921 bp, 13 predicted proteins | sample COG_08_FD_14315 | JGI IMG/M metagenome (IMG submission 14315)
TAGTGCAAGAAGAGCTTTAAAGCTTAAACATAATGATTATGGTAGAAATATTTCAATAATTATGCTTAATTAGGTTTTTTAATGAAATTATTATCTGGAAACAGCAACAAACCTCTTAGTAAAAATATTGCAAAGTATTTAAAATCTAAATTGGTAAACTCTAGTATTAAAAATTTTTCTGATGGTGAAATTTATGTTGAGATAAATGAAAATATAAGAGGAAATAGTATTTTTATCATCCAATCAGTTTCATCGCCTGCCAACGATAATTTAATGGAACTTTTGCTTTGTATAGATGCACTAAAAAGATCTTCTGCAAAAAATATTACCGCAGTTATTCCTTACTTTGGATACGCTAGACAGGATAGAAAAGTTGTCCCAAGAACTTCAATCTCTGCTAAGCTTGTTTCAAACCTTATTACTAAAGCTGGCGCAGATAGAGTTGTAACTGTAGATTTACATGCGGGTCAAATTCAAGGTTTTTTTGATATTCCAGTTGATAACTTGTTTGCAACTCCTATTTTTGCAAGACACATAAAAAAAAAGATAAAAAGTAAAAATATTATTTGTGTTGCGCCCGATGTTGGTGGTACCGAAAGAGCTAGAGCATTAGGTAAACTTTTAAATGTTGGACTTGCTATTGTTGACAAAAGAAGACCAAAACCTGGCCAATCACAAGTTATGAATGTAATTGGTGATGTTAAAGGTAAAACTTGTATAATTGTTGATGACATCATTGACTCTGGTGGAACAATTGTTAATGCCGCTAAAGCTCTTAAAGCAAGAGGTGCAAAAGAGGTTTATGTATATATTACTCATGGGGTATTAAGTGGTGAGGCTGTTAAAAAGATTAAAGGTTCTGTAATTAAAAATCTGGTTATTACAGATACAATAGACAATAATAATAAAATTAAAGGTGTTAAAAACATTGAGGTTCTGCCTATTTCAGCCTTAATGGGAGAAGCAATCAAAAGAATATCTAACTCAACATCTGTTTCAGATTTATTTAAATAATTACCTTGAGTTATTAAAGAACTTGGGCTAAAAACCCATGATTTTATGAATTTATTAGACGCAAACATAAGAGACACAAAAACTAAGGGTGATTTGAGTGTTCTTAGAAATAATGGGAATGTTCCAGCTATAATATATGGTGGTGAGGCTCAAAATGAAAAAGTTTCAATTTCAAAAAAGATATTAAAAGCTTTAATTGAGAAAGAAAATTTTTTATCAAATATAGTAACACTTAATGTTGATGGAAAACCTCAAAATGTTCTTCCAAGAGAAATTAAATATCACGTTATTACTGATGATCCAATTCATGTTGACTTTTTAAGAGTTATTCCTGGTGTAAAATTAAGAATAGAAGTACCTGTACAATTCATAAATCATGAAAAATCACCAGGTTTAAAAAGAGGTGGTGTTCTAAACATTGTTAGAAGACAAGTAGAATTAAGATGCCCAAGTGAAAAAATTCCAGAAAGTCTGTAATTGATCTTGATGGAGTTGAAATAGGTGAAAGCTTTAAAATATCGTCTATTAATTTAGAGGCAGATGTTACCCCAACAATTAGAGGAAGAGATTTTGTTATAGCAACACTTGCTGCACCAACAGTTATGAAGGAACCTGAGAAACCAGCCGAAGCAGAAGCAGCTGAAGGTGAAGCGGGAACTGAAAGCGCTGCCGCAGATGGAGACAAACCAGCTGCTGAAGGTGATAAAAAAGAGGGTGATGATAAAAAACCTTCTGAAGAAAAGAAATAAACTGTTAAAGTTAAATACTACTACCCATTAGAAAAATATGCTTTTATTTGTAGGTCTAGGTAATCCCACACCAGATAGTGAAAATAATAGACATAATGTTGGTTTTAAAATTATAGACTCTATTAATAAAAAATTTGGCTTATCAAAACAAAAACCCAAGTTTAAAGGGCTTCTTACAACTGGAAATGTTGGAGATCAAAAAATTTATGCTATCAAACCTTTAACTTTTATGAATAATTCTGGGATCTGTATTAGGGAGCTTATTGAATATTTTAAAATAGATGCAGAAGATGTGATTGTTTTTCATGATGATCTTGATGTTGAATTTGGAAAGATTAAAGCAAAATTTGGTGGATCGAGCGCAGGACATAATGGAATAGCATCAATTGATAAATTTATAGGTAAAGACTACTCAAGAGTGAGAATTGGAATTGGAAAACCTAAAGAAAATATTGAAGTTGGTGATTTTGTTCTTCAAAATTTCGATGAAGATGAAATACTTAATATAGAAAAAATTTCTAATAATATTAATAACTCTATTTCAATTCTGGTAGAAAAAAAATTAGATTTATTTTCCAGTACCGTAAACAATACTAAATAATGAGTTTTAAATGTGGAATTGTTGGTTTGCCCAATGTCGGTAAATCTACTTTATTTAATGCTTTAACTAATTCGAGTAAAGCTCAAGCAGCAAACTTTCCCTTTTGTACGATAGATCCAAACGTGGGTGTTGTTCCCGTTCCAGACGAAAGATTAAATAATTTATCAAAAATTTCAAATTCTAAAAAAATTATAAATACAACTATTGAATTTGTTGATATTGCGGGCTTAGTAAAAGGTGCATCTAAAGGTGAGGGATTAGGTAATAAATTTCTTTCTCATATCAGAGAAGTCGACGCAATCATTCATATGATTAGATGTTTTGATTCTGATGATATTCAAAATGTTAATCCAACTGTAGACCCTATTAGAGATCTTGAAATAATTGAAACAGAAATGATGCTAGCTGATTTNGAGTCTATCCAAAAAAGACTAGAAAAAAGTAACAAAAAAAATGTTGATGAAGAACAATTAAANATATTNGAAGTTGCATTGGATTGTATCAATAATGATAAAGATATATNNGTTTTAAAATCTCAATTTGACAACAAACTACTTANTCAAAGCGGCTTATTGTCAATTAAGCCAAAAATATTTGTTTGCAATGTAGATGAACAAAGTGTTCAGGAAGGAAACCAATATACTCAAAAATTTATAGAAAAATTTGGTGAAGAAAATACTTTAATTGTATCTGCTGATATAGAAAATCAAATTAATGAACTAGANTCAAACGAGAGAAAAAATTATATGGAAATGATTGGTTTAAAAGAAACTGGATTAAGTCTGTTAATTCAAAAAGGATACAAAATCTTAGAACTAGATACATATTTTACGTCTGGACCAGAAGAAACTAGAGCTTGGACCATTCAAAAAAACTGTACAGCTCCAAAAGCAGCCGGTGAAATACATACTGATTTTGAAAAAGGATTTATTAGAGCTGAGACAGTCTCTTATAATGATTTTATTACAAATGATGGGTGGGTTAATTCAAAAACTAACGGTAAAATGAGACTAGAAGGTAAAGATTATATTGTAAAAGATGGAGATGTTTTAAACTTCAGATTCAACACGTGACCAGATTTTTTTCATACTAAAATATACCAAGATAGTTAAAATAATTAAATACACAATTGCTTTAAAACCCATTTGATGTCTAGCTTCTAAATGAGGCTCAGCCGCCCACATTAAAAATGTAGTTACATCTTTTGACATTTGCTCAACAGTTGCTTTGGTACCATCTCCATATTCAACTATATCTTCTGAAAGTGGAGCAGACATTCTAATTTTATTTCCATACATGTATTTATTGTAATGAACACCTTCATCTAATGTCATTCCACTTGGTACTTCTTCATAACCTTGAAGCAATGAATAAATATAATCTACCCCACCACCTCTTGCTTTTACTAAAACTGACATGTCTGGTGGATATGCACCACCATTAGCAGCTTGCGCAGCTTTAACATTTTCATATGGCATTACAAATTTATCAGATAGCTTTGCTGGTCTTTCAAACATTTCGCCATCTGCATTAGGTCCATCGGTTACTTCAAAAGATGCTGCAATTGCTTTAGTTTCTGCTTCTGAGAATTCTGGCCCACCCTTTTCTCCTAAATTTCTATAACTTAAATATTTCATCGAATGGCAGGCAGCACAGACTTCCGTATAAACCTGATAGCCTCTTTGAAGCGAACCCCTATCAAATTTACCAAAAAGTCCCTTAAAGCTCCAATCAGTTTTTAAATAATCAATTTTTTCAGCTGAGTTTGATTGGGTAATTGTAAAAAAAAATAAGACCAGAATTGAAAATAATTTAATAAAATTCTTCACTTTATTTATCTAGGCTTTCTTTGTTTTTAGCCATTGCTAAATTTGGAGAGCCTCCAAGAATAGGTTCGGTAATACTTAGGGGAACTGGTATAGTTTTTTCCTTAAACCCAAGTACAGGCAAAATAACCAGAAAGTGAAGGAAGTAATATGCTGTCGCTACTCTTGCTATTAGTAAATAAAGACCTTCGGCTGGCATTGCTCCCATGTATCCTAGTATCAAAACATCGGCAACAAGTATCCAATAAAACTGTTTGTATAGTGGTCTAAATACAGCTGATCTTATTTTTGATGTATCTAACCAAGGTAGCGCAGCTAATATTAAGATTGCAGACAACATCGCAACTACACCAAGAAGTTTATCAGGCACCGATCTTAAAATTGCATAGAAAGGTAGTAAATACCATTCAGGGACAATATGAGCTGGAGTAACCATTGGATTCGCTTCAATGTAATTGTCAGCGTGGCCTAAAATATTTGGTGAATAAAAAACAAAAAATGCAAAGACAATCATAAACATTAGTAATGCAAAACCATCCTTAATAACTATGTATGGATGAAATGGCACAGTGTCTTTTGATGGTTTTTTAATATCTATTCCAATTGGATTATTATTCCCAGGAACATGTAATGCCCATATATGCAAAACAACAAGACCTAAAATTAAAAAAGGAATTAAATAATGAAGTGTAAAAAATCTTGTTAAAGTTGGATTATCAACTGAATATCCTCCCCATAACCAAGTTACAATACCTTCTCCCACTAATGGTATTGCGCTGAATAAATTAGTTATAACTGTTGCTCCCCAAAAACTCATTTGCCCCCAAGGTAATACATAACCCATAAATGCAGCTGCCATCATCAATAAGTAAATAATTATTCCAATAATCCAGATAATTTCTCTTGGAGATTTATAAGATCCATAAAATAAAGATCGAAAAATATGAATGTAAACTGCTAGAAAAAACATTGAAGCACCATTTGCATGAATATATCTAATTAACCAACCATAGTTTACATCTCTCATAATATGTTCGACACTTTCAAAAGCCATATCTGCATGTGCGATGTAATGCATTGCAAGAGTTAAACCAGTTACAATTTGAGTTATTAAACAGAAAGTTAAAATTCCACCAAAAGTCCACCAATAATTTAAATTCTTAGGAGTTGGATAATCAGTTAGATGACTCGCCAATGTAAGTAACGGTAGTCTATCGTTAAACCATTTTCCAAATTTTGATGAAGGTACGTATTCGTGATCACTCATATAATTTAACCAATTTTGATTGTATTAGCGTTAACAAATTCATATTTAGGAACTTCCATATTTAACGGTGCTGGACCTTTTCTAATTCTACCTGAAGTATCATAGTGTGAACCATGGCACGGACAAAACCAACCATCATAATCACCTTTATCATTTAAAGGTACGCATCCAAGGTGAGTACAAACTCCAAGCATCACTAGCCATTGTGGATCTTTTGCTCTATCCTCATCTCTTTCAGGATGTTTTAAATCTTCCATCTTAACAGATTTTGCTTCTGAAATTTCATCTTGAGTTCTTCTTCTTATAAAAACTGGTTTACCTCTCCAAAGTACTGTGATGGTGTTTCCAGGTTTAACTGAACTTACATCAACTTCTGTGCTAGCTAGTGCCTTTACTGAAGCATCAGGATTCATCTGATCGACTAGTGGCCAAACAACTGCAGCAACTCCGACTGCTCCTACAGCATATGAGGCAGTAAATAAAAAATCTCGTCTTTCTGGTTTTTTATCTGACATCTATTTTAGTTGTTTATCTTGTCTAATATTGATTTAAATTACTTAATATACGAATTCATATAATATAAAATAATATTTTTACTACTGATAGAATGACACAGAATTCAACAATTCTAAGACCTATAATTGCACTATATGAGCCTGATATTCCTCAAAATACAGCAGCAATAATTAGAACTTGCGCATGTTTGGGGGCAAAATTAGAAATAATTGAACCCTGTGGTTTTCTTTTAACAGATAAACGCTTTAAAAGAGTGGTTATGGACTATATGGATCATAATCAAATTGAATTCTATCAAAGCTCAGATAAATTTTTTGAAGCTAAAAAGAATCAGAGAATTGTATTGATGACAACAAAGGGATCGATATCTTATACTAAATTTAAGTTTAATTCAGATGACACAATATTGTTTGGTCGTGAAAGTGCTGGAGTGCCAGAAAGTATTCATCAACTAATAGAAAACCGATTAAAAATACCAATGAATAATAATTTTAGATCTCTTAATATTGCATCTTCAGTTGCAATTGTTTTAGCTGAAAGTTTAAGACAAACAGAAATAATATAAATGGATTTAAATATTAAAAAAGACCTGGCTAGCAATTGGTTTAAGCTACTCCAAAATGCAATCTGTGATGATATTATCAAATTAGAAAAAAATAAATTAAAATTTAAATCAACTACTTGGAAAAGAAATAAAGACAAAGACGAAGGTGGTGGTGAATACAGAATTATTAAAGACGGAAAGATTTTTGAAAAAGTAGGTGTAAATTTTTCAAAAGTTCACGGAAAATTTCCAATACAATTTCAAAATAAAATTCCAGGAGCTAGTAAAGATCCTAGATTTTGGGCTTCAGGAATATCAGTTGTAATGCATATGAAAAACCCCAATATCCCAGCAATGCACTTCAATACCAGATATATTTGTACGACACAAAATTGGTTTGGAGGAGGGATGGATGTTACGCCTTCAAGCAAAGATATCAATGAAAAGAAAAAATTTCACAAAACTTTAAAGTCAATGTGTGATCGACATAATAAAAATTATTACAAAAAATATAAAAAATGGTGTGATGAATATTTTTACCTACCCCATCGAAATGAAGCTAGAGGAATTGGTGGAATTTTTTTTGATTATAAAAAAAAAAATTTTGAGAAAGATTTTCAATTTGTAAGAGATGTGGGTGTTACTTTTCAAATGATATTTAATGATATTATCAAAAGAAAAATTAAAAAAAAATGGACTTTAAAAGATAAAGAGATGCAGTATATTAAAAGAGGTCGATATGCAGAATTTAATTTGTTATATGATCGAGGTACAAAATTTGGCTTACAAACAGGTGGGAACGTAGAAGGAATATTAATGTCGTTACCTCCAATTGCAAAATGGAAATAAAAAATGGATAAAGAACCAATCACATTAAATGGTTTGAATAGATTAGAAGAAGAGCTAGTTTTTTTAAAAGAAAAGAAAAGACCAGAAATAGTGGCCGCTATATCCGAAGCAAGATCACATGGGGATCTCAAGGAAAATGCTGAGTATCATGCCGCAAAAGAGGAACAATCTCATAACGAAGGTAGAATAACAGAAATCAACGATATCATAGCTAGAGCAAACGTTATTGATGTTACAAAATTAAATAATGATGGAAAAGTAATTTTTGGTTCCACTGTTTTTTTAGAAAATTTGGATAATGGAGAAAAAATTAGTTATAAAATAGTCGGAAAAGATGAGGCCGATTTGAAACAAAAATTAATCTTTTTTCAATCTCCAATAGGTAGAGGACTAATAGGTAAAAACAAAAACGATTTAGTAGAAATTAAAACTCCGGCTGGAGTTAAAAATTTTGAAATTAAAGACGTAAAATATATCTAATTTTTAGCAATTTTTTCGACTTGTTTATCAGTAATATTAAAATTATTACCTACCCAAATTTCTTCAATCATTTTTAATTTGCTACCCAATGTTTTACCTTCAGGAATATTATATTTATTCATAAGTAAATTGGCTCCCACTGGCATAGTTGGGATTACTTTATCTTGATAAGTTTCCATTAATTTAATCAGTTTTTTTTCCACTTTACTTGATGTAAATAACTTAAAATTAATAATATCACTTACAGCTTGCTTACCATTATAATAAAAGATCTTATTAAAATTTTTTTCTGTAAAATTTTTAATATTAACTTTTTCTTTATAAAAAAGATCAATTAATTTTAATCTTTTTTGGTCCTTTTTAGACATACTAAATTTATAAAAAAAGTAATCAGTATTATCAGTTCCATCAATTATCATGAGTGCTAGTAGAAAAATAAAATCAATTTTTAATAAATTATCATTTGCATAAGGATTTAATTTTTTAAATCTTTCTAAATTTTTTAATTGAGGAAATATAATTTCTATAAGTTCCAAACTATCTTTGTCTTTAAAAAGTTTTATAAAACCATTAGATTTTGTTAGTTTTTTAAATTCATCTAATAATCTCTCACCAGATAATTTAGATATTCCATCAATATTTCTTTTTATTACTTTAATTATTTCAGGGTCATGTTCATGTTTTGAATAATTGAGAAAAAAACGAATATATCTAAGTATTCTTAGGTAATCCTCTTTAATTCTATCCTCAGTATCTCCAATAAAATTAATTGAACCTTCATCTAAGTCTTTTTTTCCATTATTTGGATCAAATAAATTTCCTTCACCATCTGAATAAATTGAATTAATTGAAAAATCTCTTCTTGAAGCATCTTCTTTCCAGTCTAAAGAAAATTCAACTTTNGCATGTCTTCCATCTGTTNTTACATCTTTTCTTAGTGAGGTAATTTCATATTTATATTTATCAATTATTGCAGTTATTGTTCCATGCTCAACACCAGTTTCATAAAAATTAATATTTTTTTTTTTTAGTGCCTCACAGACTTCATTTGGTTTTAAATTTGTTGCTAGATCAATATCATCAATGGTTTCTTTTTTTATAACCTTTCTAATACATCCCCCACGTATCTAATCTCACTACTTTCTGAATAGTTATTAATAGCTTCAAAGATTTTATTGGCAGGCGTCTGGTTAGTAATATCTTTTAGATTTTGACTTATATAATCAAGGTTTTTTGATCTAAAAAAAATTCTATCTAATAAGTTATTCATATGTGGCTGGCCCACAAGGATTCGAACCTCGGATCTCTGTACCAAAAACAGATGTGATACCACTTCACCATGGGCCAATATTTATTTCATATATCACAAAAAAAAAAAATTATATAGTTTTTGATGTATTGCACCAATAATTTTTATATTTCCTTTTAAATTGAACTTTTGCCAGTTCACAATCTTTTTTTGACTGGTAATACGCAATTATTACTGAGCCCGAACCCGTCATTCTTACAAATAATGGGTTTTTTAAATTTTCTAAAAAAGATTTAATTCTTTTGAGTTTTGGGTATCTAGAAAATGCAGCTACTTCCAAGGCATTTTCTTGCCTTGCCAAATACTCAGGATTAAACATTAATTTTTTTGGATTATTAAACTTGGAATTTGTAATTTTTTTTACTCTTGAATAAATTACTTTTGTAGAACAACCAAAATTTGGTTTAACCAGGAGTGTGTGAAATATAGGGCACTTAGAAAACTTTTTAACTATATTATTAGATTTCAATATAGCACTTGAATGATTGATTCCTAAAATTACATCAGAACCAATTAAACTAGAAATATTTTGAATTTGTTTTTGACTGATCTTTACAATTTTTTTTTTAATTAGGAAATTTAAAACACTTGATGCATTCATAGATCCTCCACCTAGTCCTGCTTTTTGTGGTATATTTTTTTTAATTCGAATCTTAAACTTTCTATCTTTTAATAATTTTTTTTTATCAAGAATTTTAAAAAGTTTTACAACGGTATTATCACTATCAATATTTTTTGAAAAATTTCCATAAAAAGAAATTCGATGGTCGGGTCCTTTAATTTTCTTAATAAAAATTAAATCACTCAAACTAATGAACGAAACAATACTCTCAATTTTATGTAATAATTTTAATTTACCTGTAACATTCAATGCTAAATTAATTTTAGCAAATGATTTAACTTCAATAAAGCTCATTTAGCTATTTTTAAGACCTTCTATGATTTTAATATTTATATTTTTTCTTATATCTTCATCAGTATCATCAAAGCTTAAAACATTATTCCAAAAATACCTTGCTTGAATTTTACGATTTAATTTCCACAAAATATCTCCATAATGATCGTTTACTGTTGGGTCTTCTGGCATTAATTCTACTGCTCTTTTTAAATATTTCTCTGCCTCAACATAATTATCTATTAAATAATAAGCCCAACCTATTGAATCTATAATGTAAGGGTCTTCACTTTTAGTTGCGTATGCTTTTTCCAACATTTGAAAAGCTTCATCAATCTTATAATCACGTTCCAACCAGGAGTATGCTAAATAATTAAGAGCATATGCGTCATCTGGATTAATTCTCAATGAATGCATCAGGTCTTCATCAGACTTTTCGTAATTACCCATTCTTTCATAGCTTCCACCACGTCTATAGAGTAAATCTGACTTCATATCAGACTTATCACTTAATGATGAAATAATCTGTGTATAATAATCTATTGCTTCTTCATACTTTTTTGCGTTTTTATAAAAGTTTGCAATATCAAAAACCATTTTTAAATTTGGATTTTTAATTTTATTAAACTTTGTGCTTAAATAGTCTATTCCATCTTCATAACCATCCTCTTTAATAATCATTTGAGCTTCCTTTTTAACTCTAAACCAATAATAGAATTCATCTTCTTTATTAAAGTTTTTCAAAACTTCTTTAACTTTAGTATACTCTTTATTCATATAAAAATTTTCAGCTACAAGAGATAAATTAAATGTGAAATTTGGATTTAAATAATTAGACAAATTTAAGTAAAAATTTGAATTTTCAAAATCA
>JGI20158J14315_10003248_pt1 | contig 10899 bp, 10 predicted proteins | sample COG_08_FD_14315 | JGI IMG/M metagenome (IMG submission 14315)
TTAGAAAAGGCAAAAAAATTTGATCAAAAACCAAATTTAGATTTAAAGTTACCTGGTATACCAATGGCAGTTAAAGACTTATTTTGTACTAAAGATATTCGTACAACTGCAGGAAGCAAAATATTAAATAACTTTGTACCCAGTTACGAGTCTACTGTTACACAAAATATCTGGAATGAAGGAGCTATACTTCTTGGAAAATTAAATTGTGATGAATTTGCAATGGGTTCATCTAATGAAACTAGTTTTTTTGGTAATGTTCAAAACCCAATTGATAAAAATTTGGTACCAGGTGGATCTTCAGGTGGATCAGCTTCAGCAGTGGCTGGTCAATTAACTCCTATAACTATTGGCACTGATACTGGTGGATCTATTAGACAACCAGCCTCATTCACTGGAACCGTAGGTCTAAAACCGACTTATGGAAGTTGTTCAAGATATGGAATAGTGGCATTTGCCTCATCCTTGGATCAAGCAGGACCTATGGCGCAAAATGTAAAAGATTGCGCATTACTTCAAGAAGTAATCAGCTCTTATGATTCAAAAGATTCAACGTCTATTGATTTTAAAAGAAATATTTACAGTAAAGAATTGACAAATAATATTAAAGGTAAAAAAATTGGAATACCTAAAGAGTATAGAGTTGATGGTATGCCAAAAGAAATAGAAGAACTTTGGCAAAAAGGTATTCGATATGCAAAAGATTGTGGAGCTGAAATTGTTGATATATCACTTCCTCACACAAGCTATGCATTACCAACTTATTATATTGTGGCACCAGCAGAAGCTTCATCTAATTTAGCTAGATATGATGGTGTTAAATATGGATTTAGAGCCAAGGGAGAAAATCTTATTGATATGTATGAAAAAACAAGATCAGAAGGTTTTGGTGCTGAAGTTCAGAGAAGAATAATGATTGGAACATATGTTTTATCATCAGGTTATTATGATGCTTATTATCTTAAAGCTCAAAAAGTTAGAAAATTAATAAAAAATGATTTTGATGAAGCTTATAAAAAAGTAGATGCAATTTTAACACCTTCGACACCAAGCTCTGCGTTTAAGATTGGAGAAAAAAAGGACGACCCTGTATCCATGTATTTAAACGATATTTTTACTGTACCAGTTAATTTAGCGGGACTACCAGGCATATCTATTCCAGCTGGACATGATTCAAAAGGTTACCCATTAGGATTACAAATAATAGGTAAAGCTTTTGATGAACAAAATATACTAAATATCGCCTATGCAATGGAAGAAAAAATTGCATTTAAAAATAAGATTACCGATTGGTGGATTAAATGAGTAAAGATAAATCAGAATATTTGATAGATAGGAAAGATAATCAGTATGAGGTTGTTATAGGTCTAGAAGTCCATGCGCAAGTTACATCAGAATCTAAGTTATTTTCTTCATCATCTACAAAATTTGGAGCAGAACCTAACACGCAAGTTAGCTTAGTTGATGCTGCATTCCCTGGGATGTTACCTGTAATAAATGAATTTTGTGTAAAACAAGCAATTAAAACTGGAATTGGTCTTAATGCAAAAATCAATAAACGATCAGTATTCGATAGAAAAAATTATTTTTATGCTGACCTACCTCAAGGATATCAGATCTCTCAATTTAAAGATCCCATAGTAGGAGAGGGTAAAGTTATTTTAGATATGCCTGATGGTCAAAAAGAAATTGGTATTGAAAGATTACACTTAGAACAAGATGCAGGAAAAAGTATCCATGATCTTGATCCACAAAATACGTTTGTAGATTTAAACAGATCTGGGGTAGCTTTAATGGAAATTGTTAGCAAACCAGATTTAAGAAACCCAGATGAAGTGAGTGCTTACATTAAAAAACTAAGATCAATTATGAGATATCTAGGAACATGTGATGGAAATATGCAAGAGGGTTCATTACGCGCTGATGTCAATGTTTCAGTTAGATTAAAAGACTCAAAAGATTTAGGAACAAGATGTGAAATTAAAAATGTAAACTCTATCAAATTTATGCAAATGGCCATTGATTATGAAGCTAATCGTCAGGTAGATTTAATAGAAGAAGGTAAATCTGTTGATCAAGAAACAAGACTATTTGATACTAAGAAAAATGAAACAAGGTCAATGAGATCGAAAGAAGATGCTCATGATTATAGATATTTCCCTGACCCTGATTTATTACCTTTGGAAGTTTCTGATGATTTTATTGAAAAACTAAAGGCAGACATTCCAGAGTTACCTGATGATAAAAAAAAGAGGTTTATTGATGAATTTAAAATCTCTTCTTACGAAGCTACAATATTAGTATCAGATATTGATACTGCAAAATATTTTGAGGAAGTAGTTGCTAAAATGGGCAAGAATAAGGATATGAAATTAGCAGTCAATTGGATTACAGGTGAATTGTTCGCTGTTTTAAACAATAAAAATTTAGAAATATCTGAAAGTCCTATAAGTGCGCAAAATTTAGCAAAACTAATTAATTTGATTAAAAATGGAACGATCTCTGGCAAAATAGCCAAAACAATATTTGAGTTAATGATGGATGGTGACAAAGATCCGCAAATAATTGTTCAAGAAAAAGGCTTAAAACAAGAAAGTGACCCTAAAGCATTAGAGGCTTTAATTGATAAGATTATTAATGATAATAGGGAAAAAGCTGTTGAATACAAACAAGGAAAAGAAAAGTTGTTTGGTTTCTTCGTAGGTCAAGCAATGAAAGCTTCTGGCGGTAAAGCNAATCCTCAATTAATAAACGAAATATTAAAGAAAAAGCTTTANTCTAATGGGTGCAAACCTTGATATCACAGAAAAATTACAAAATTATATCAATGATTTTGGTTTAAAGNTAAGTCCAGTTCAACAAGAAATAATTAATTATAATAAAACTNTAGGCGATATTAAAAGAATGCAGGTTGATCCTACTCAATGCTACTTTCTTCATTTAATTATAAAAATTTCAAATATTAAAGATGTACTTGAAATAGGGACTTTTACAGGACTTAGCGCACTTTCAATTTCACTTGCTTTGCCCGAAGATGGAAAGTTAATAGCTTTAGACAAAAATGAAGAGACCAATAAAATAGCATTAAGTTTTTTTAAAAAAGCAAATCAAACACATAAAATTCAAACTATAGTAAAACCTGCTCTTGAGACTTTAGATGAATTAAATAATAAAAAATTTGATATGGTTTTTATAGATGCAGATAAAATGAATTATAAAGCGTATTACGAAAAGTCTTTGGGATTGATTAATCGTGGTGGACTAATTGTTATTGACAATGTTTTATGGCATGGAGAGGTGGCTGATGAAAAAAATGATGATAAATTTACTATCAATATAAGAGAATTTAATAAATTTGTATCTGAGGATAAAAGAGTAGAGCAAATCATTATTCCATTGGGTGATGGCATGACTGTTTGTAGGGTTTTATAATGTTTAATGTTTTTGGCTTTTATAAATTTATTAAAATTAAGTCTTTAAAAAAAAACAAAGATTTTTTACAAAAATTTCTAACAACAAATAATATAAGAGGAACAATAATTATTGCTAAAGAAGGATTAAATGGAACTATATCTGGCCGTATTGAAGATGTAAAAAAAACAATTAAAAAACTTAAATTATTATTTTTATTTAAACATTTTGATAACAGCAACGACTCAAACTCTAAATTTCAGCCATTTCACAAACCTAAAGTTAAGATTAAAAAAGAAATTGTTCCAATGAATTTAACTATCAATTCTAAAGACAGAAATATAAAAACCCATTTAGAACCAAAAGACTGGAACAAATTAATTAAAAAAAAAGATACTCATATAATTGATACTAGAAAACCTTTTGAATATAAAGTTGGAACATTTAAAAAATCAGTAAATCCAAATGTGACTAATTTTAGAGATTTTCCAAAGTATCTAAATAAACTTAAGAAAAATAAACCAGTAGCAATGTTTTGTACTGGTGGAATACGTTGTGAAAAAACTTCAGTATATTTAGAAAAAAAAGGGTTTAAAAATATTTATCAACTAAATGGTGGCATTTTAAATTATCTAAATAAAGTTAAAAAAAAAGATAGTTTATGGAATGGAGAGTGTTTTGTCTTTGATAACAGAATCAGTTTACAACATGGTTTAAAGATTGGTACTCACTCAATGTGCAGCGGATGTAGAATGCCTATTTCACCAAAAGACAAGAGATCTAAAAAGTTTGAAGAGGGTGTTTCTTGTCCTAATTGTCATGACAAACTAACCAAATCACAAAAATCACGTTTTAGAATGAGACAAAGTCAGGTATATAAAGCTAAACAATCTGGAAAAACGTATATTTTTCAAAAAGAATTTAAATAAGGATATTTTTGTCTACATCAATCAAGCTTACTAAAGATCCAATATGGTTTTTACTTCGTAAAGTTACAATACCAGCGAGTGTAGGATCACTTTTTCAAACATTTTATAATTTAGTTGATACATGGTTTGCAGGAAAAATTTCAGCAGAAGCAATAGGTGCGATCGCTAAATCATTTCCAATATACTTTACAATTATTGCAGTTGGTGTCGGAATAGGAGCTGCTACTAATGCTATGATAGGTAATGCTATAGGTGAAAAAAAAGAAAGAGTCGCCTCTATGTATATTGCGCAGTCTTTAATTTTTGCCCTAGTCATCTCAGTTTTTGTAACTCTATTTGGTTTAAATGCCTCTAATTTTCTTCTTGGTGTTATGGGATCTGATCCCACGGGTATAGCTACTTACAAGAGAGTATCTAGACATTATTTTTTATGGAACGTTCATAGTGATGATACAAATTTCTTTAAATGGAACATTAAATGCTCAAGGAGATACAAAAAGTTATAGAAACGTTTTAATATTTAGCTTTTTTTTAAATATTTTTTTAAATCCTCTTTTTATATGGGGTTATGGAATTATTCCAGCATTTGGTATAGCTGGACTTGCAATAGCTACAGTGATTTCACAATCAATTGGAACAATTTATTTAGCATACAAAGTTAATAATTGTAAAATTAGAGAATACTTAAAATTAGCATGTTTTATTCCAAAACTTGAATATTTAAATCCTATAACAAAACAATCGGTCCCAGTTATGTTTAGTATGTTATTCATCGGAGTTGGAATTTTTAATATATTATATTTTATTGGTCAGTTTGGCGATTTAGCACAGCTGGCTATGGAGCCGCATTAAGAGTAGAGCAAGTTTTTTTATTGCCTGTTATAGGATTAAATACAGCAGTCCTTTCAATTGGTGGACAAAATTTTGGTGCAAAAGCGTATGATCGAATAAGAGAATTATATACAAAAGCATTATTATTTGGATCTACATTTATGGCAGCAGCTGGTATTATTTTATTTTTTGGTGCAGAATTTTTTGTTTCCTTATTTACTGACAATCAAGAAGCGATAACTCACGGAACAATTTATTTAAAAGTTGCAGCACTAATTGGACCCGTTTATCCAGTATTTTTTATTACAACAGCAGTATTTCAAGCAGTCAAAAAACCATTATACAGCTTATACTTAAGCATAATTCGATTAACAGCGTTGCCATTTCTAAGTTTATGGTATGTTATTAATATTAGAGGTGGTGATTACACTGATATTTTTTATACAATTATGGCTACCAATTGGTTTATAGGTATTGTTGTTTTAGGTTTTATTGGTTATTTTTTAAATAATGTATTTAAACAAAGCAAACCTCTTTTTAGTTATTAGTATCTGTCTAATATTTTTTTTCTTAACATATAATGATGTAAAATCACAAGAACCTAAGATTATTTCTGGAATAGCAAAAGTTGTTGATGGCGATACCATAAAGATAGGTAAAAATAAGATCAGACTCCTTGGTATTGATGCACCAGAAAAAAAACAACAATGCCAAAAACCGTGGTTGTCAATTTTTTTTCTAACTTTTAATAAGGACTATAAATGTGGAGAAATTTCCACCAATAAACTAAAAATTAAGATTAATAACAAACTTGTAATGTGTAAATCTAATAATAAGGATAGATATAATCGTTTTATAGCTGAATGTTTTAAAGACAAAATTAATATAAACAAATGGATGATTTCAAATGGATATGCTGTAGCGTATAGAAAGTATTCAAAAAAATTTATATCTCAAGAAAATTTAGCTAAAAAAGAAAAATTAGGTATATGGGCGGGTACGTTTGAAATGCCATGGGAGTGGAGAAAAAAAAATTAATCTTTTTTTAAATTTTTTTCTAATTTTCTTACAAAAAAAGAAACTATCAATATTAGAATCAAATATTCAAAAATTAAAAATGTATATATTTCTAGTGGCCTGTAAGTTGTAACTACTAATTCATTTGCTTTTCTAGTTAAGTCACCAATACCAATTATAGATACAAGAGAGGACATTTTTAAAACATAAACAAATTGATTACCAATTGCAGGTAAGATATTTTTGATTGCCTGAGGAAGAATGACTAGTCTTAATTTTCTTAAGAAATTTAAACCCAGAGAACTTCCAGCCTCCCATTGAGCTTTTTTAATCGAATTTATCCCAGCCCTAAATATTTCAGCTTGAAATGCACTTTCACTTATTGATAAAGCAATAATACCAGAGACAAAAGGACTAAAGCTTATTCCTGTCATAATAGGCAGTCCATAATAAATCCATAAAATTAATACTAGAAGAGGAACAGCTCTTACTATTTCAACGTATCCAATATTTAGATAAGTTAAAAATTTACTTTTAGCTAAAGAGGGAACAGCAACAATAAAACCAATAATCATTGAAATAACTATTGAAACAACAGAAATATAAATTGTTGTGGTTAGCCCACCTAATAAAAATTTAAGATTAGTTAATCCTTCAACATTATTTGGTGATAAAATTAACCAATTAAGCTCACTAGTACCACATGAGGTTAAAGGTAGTATCAGAAGTAGAAAAAATAAATTTTTCACTCTCTGACTTATAAAGAATTAAAAAATAATTACTAACGGATTATAGACTTTTAAGATTATATTTACCTAATAACTTAGTAAAGAAGCCTGATGATTTTTTCTTTTTTATCCAATCATTAACGTAACTATTCCATTTATCATCGCCTTTAGGAACCATCATTGCTAAAAAGGCTGGATTTTTTTCTCCATCAGGAACTATAGCTAGTTGTGGGTATTTGATCACTAATTTATTAGCTTCTGTTGAGCTTGTAATGTTTCCATCTGCTCTTCCAGCTAAAACTTCTTGAAAGTCTCTAGCAGGTGCCTCAACTGAATTTAACTTGGATTTAGGAAAAAACTCTTTTGCCTTTTCTTCTTGGGATGTACCAAGAGTAGTAGCAATTGTTACATTTGAATTATTAAGTGAGTCCCACGTTGAAAATTTTTTTAAATTCTTTTTAAGAACTAGTGGTACAGTTCCATATTTATAATAAGTGTCTGTAAATCCTGCTACTTCAGCTCTTTTTGGAGTTTTAGTTACACTTGTTGAAATATCATATCTTGCTGAAGTAATACCTGAAACAATAGTTTTCCATTCAGCAGGCACAAATTCAACTTTAACGCCCATATCTTTAGCTAGCTCGCTCATTACATCAATATCGAATCCTTTGTATTTATTTGTTGCTGGATCTTTCATTGTCATTGGATCCCAGTCCCCAGTCGTTCCAACTTTTAAAACTCCTGCGGATAGAATTTTATCCAAGTTTGATTCTGCGTTTAAAGAAAAAGGTAAAAGAGCAAATAATGCTATGATAAATATTTTTTTCATAACTATAAATAGCTTATTTTAATATTAATTAAGACTATAATCTTGACGCAGCATCGTTCATCCAAGAAAATAAATGTTGTGAAAAAGAACGTCTAACAAATAGATTTACTGTGTTTTTATCTTGATTATGAATTATTATATCTATTTTAGTTAAAATTGTTTGTGCTACAGCTCCTTTTTTATTTTGAAAATCATTAAAATTAAAGGGTGATCCAGTTTGAAATAATTCATAAATCTTACTTCCTTTGAGATTAATCATCACGAATTGGTCAGTTACATCAGTTATTGCACCTAGATTTAATTTTGAAATATTCTTATTTAGCAGTTCTTCAGTTTCGTAGTTATTTGTCTCTTCATCAACAGGTTCATTGGAAAATATCATCCACTCATCAGGACTTAACCAAAGTGCTGTTAATTTATCACTTTGAGTAGATGTATTCGCTTCAGTGGGTAAAAGAATATTTAAAGACTTCCCAACTGCAGAAATAAATTCTCTTTTTTTACCTCTTATAATTAATTTCATTATTGGTTTAATCTCCTTCATTTGAAGATCTTGTAATAATGTTTGATCAGGTAGTGATTGATTATAATTAAGCATTTAATCTTTTATTCTCCTTATCCAAAAAAACTGGATCAGCCACTGTTACATTAATATTCTTTTTTTCCATTGGAATAATCAATTTTTGTCCCATCATATTTTTTCCACCTCTCACAACTCCAAGAGCTATAGATTTATTAAGGTTAGGGCTATAATAACTTGAAGTAACATGCCCCAACATTTCGATGGGCGATTTATTTATATCAGCAACTATTTGTGCTCCTTCTTCCAATACTTCATTAGGATTATCTGTTAATAGGCCAACTAACTGTTTTCTATCCTCCCTGATAGTGTCTGATCTATATAAAGATCTTTTTCCAATAAAATCATATTTCTTTTTACTTACAATCCAATCCATTTGTAAATCAATTGGAGTCATTGTTGCATCGGTATCTTGACCTACAATTATGAAACCTTTTTCAGCACGAAGTAAATGCATTGTTTCAGTTCCATAAGGTGTAATGTTATAGTTTTTTCCTGCTTCCATACATTTTTCCCAAACAGATTTTCCATAATTAGCTTGGATATTAATTTCATAACTGTGCTCTCCTGTGAAACTAATTCTCATTACTCTACAATTAATATTGCCAATTTTTGCATTCTTAAATGACATATGTGGAAAACTTTCATCTGAAAAATCTAAATTTGGAATAACTTTTGATACAATCTTTTTACTATTTGGACCGCAAACACTTACTGTTGCAAAATGATCTGTTACCGATGTTAAATAAACATCTAATTCAGGCCATTCTGTTTGCAGGTAATCCTCTAGTTTACCCATTACATTTGCAGCACCACCTGTTGTTGTTGTCATTATATAATGATTTTCACCTAATCGAGTAGTAACGCCATCATCATAGACCATGCCATCTTCATTAAGCATTAAACCATATCGACATTTGCCAATAGCTAATTTTGACCAAGCATTTGTATAAACACGATTTAAAAATTCAGAAGCATCGGTACCTTGAATATCAATCTTACCAAGAGTGGAAGCATCCAATATCCCNGCACTTTCTCTCGCAGCTTTGCTTTCTCTTTGAACTGCCTGGTGCATATTTTCATTTTCTATTGGATAATACCAAGCTCGTTTCCATTGACCTACATTTTCAAATTCAGCTTTGTTTTCCTCATGCCAACTATGAATTGGAGTTTTTCTAAATATATCAAAATATTCTCCAACATTTCTTCCAACAATTGTTCCAAAAGTTAAAGGAGTGTAGGGTGGTCTAAAAGTAGTTGTGCCTAATTCACCCATTTTTGCACCTGCTGTTTCAGAAATAATTCCAAGTGCATGCATATTACCTAGTTTACCTTGATCAGTTCCCATTCCTGTAGTTGTGTATCTTTTTACATGTTCGATTGATCTAAAACCCTCTCTTAGAGCTAATTTAATATCTTTTGCTGTCGCATCATTTTGATAGTCTACAAAAGATTTAGTTTTTCCGAGAACTTTATCTGATGGTAATAACCAAATATTTCTTTTTGATTTGTTTGTTGAAGAAATTATTTCAAGTCCATCATATTCAGTATTTTTAATATTAAGAAATCCTTTTAAATAGTTCGGTGTACTTTTTAAGATTTCATCTAAAGTTAAATCACCGTTACAAGCACCTATGCTTAATTGATCTGATGGATAAGTATTTGGAATAAAAGTTTGATCTTCATCTCTAAATTTTAATTTTCCACCAGATTGAGTGAATAAATGAACTGCTGGTGTCCATCCACCAGAGACACCAAGGCAATCACAAGATAAATTTATTTTAGAACCCACAACATTTTGCCCATCTTTAGATAGTTGTTTTATAGAAATTTTATTAATTCTTTTATAGCCAAATGTGTCTGTTACTGTGTAGCCTTTGAAAATTTTAATATTATTTTTTTCTACTTCATAAAGCAATTTGGAGTCCACTTCTTCTCTATTGTCGATTATAGCTTCAATGTTTATACCCTTTTGAATTAAACTAATCGCAGTTTCATATGCACTATCGTTATTAGTAAAAAGAATATTTTTTTCACCGCATGCAACCCCAAAAAAATCAGCATATCTCTTTATTGCTGATGAAAGTAAAATTCCAGGTCTATCGTTATTGTCAAATACCATGGGTCTTTCTATAGAACCAGTGGCTGAGATTACTTTTTTTGCTCTTATTTTAAGTAGTTTGTGTCTTGTTTTACCTTTCCTTTGTTCAACAGGTAAATGATCAGTAAGATTTTCACGAGCTAATAAAAAGTTGTAACCATGGTAAGCCGCCACACTAGTTCTGGTTTTTATTTCTAAATTTTCTAATTTCTTAATTTCATTAATTTCTTTTTCTAACCATGAGCTTGAACTTTGATTGTTAATTTTGAAATAATCTGAGTTTTGATAAATAGTTGATCCTCCCAGATTAGGTTTTTCATCAACTAAAAGAGTTTTAAATCCATTTTTAGNTGCTGTTTTTGCAGCCATGATACCAGAAATACCCGAACCTATTACTAGCACATCACAATGTATATATTTATGTTCATAAATATCAGGATCTGGTTGAGTAGGGGACTTACCTAAACCAGCAG
>JGI20158J14315_10003256_pt1 | contig 10887 bp, 5 predicted proteins | sample COG_08_FD_14315 | JGI IMG/M metagenome (IMG submission 14315)
AACGGGAAATGGGTGAACGCGACGAGGACAGTAAAGGTAAAGCCGGAAAAGAACGTCATGATGATGTGATTTTTTGGTCCCCAAAGAGAGGGGCAGCCTCGTTCTGAGGGAAATGTCGCACAAAAATACTCGTAAATATCGCGCGCGGTGAAGGACTCTCGCATAAGAGCGCGCTTCGAGGTCGTCGCTTCTGAACGAACGCGTAAGTGTAAAGAGGGGAGAGATCTGTTTTATCTTCCTCGGTGATCCCGAGATTTGCTTTTAAAACGTATTTAATTCCTCTTTTATGAGGCCTGTGTCTGTAACTTTATATCTTCTCGTTTGCTCTTCACAACACGATTGGATCCTTCGCGGATGCACCGGGGGGCGCGCTCCCAGGAGGGGCGAACTCGGCGAGCATGATGCGCACGCCTCGATTAACCACCTCCAATTTCGGTGGTTCTTGATACTCGTTCTGATCCTCTTTTGGAATATTAAACAGCGGACCTTGTCTTTCGTTCAAAAGCTCGGCTCTGCCGGTGGGTATGCCGCCGATTTGGAATTCGACGCGTCCTTTACATTTCTTCTTCGCAGAAAGGAAGCCGTCAACTTTCCAAGCGACGAGGTCGTTGAAGTGCCCCAGGGGCAATCTGAACATGTCGAAATCGTACTCATCTTCGACCTCCTCTGGAGGTTCGGAGAAATATAACAAAGCCAATTCTTTCGTGTTCTGAAGGCGCGGCGGAAACTTTGAGCGACGAGTCTGGATTGCATGACCTGGGTTGATGTTTAGACGCTTAAGCATAGGATACGTATCTTCCCCTCGATCAATTTCGGGAGTAAAAACCTTGCGCCCAGCTTTACACGCGAGCAATAGCTTGTTCATCTGTGTGGCCCCAAAATATTCGTACTTATCACACTCATCACCATCACCGTAGTAGGAGCGAATGAAAGACTGCGGTTCATCTGATTTTCTCTTTTTCGTCCACATGCGACGCGTTTCTTCGTTATCGTCCCATTTCAGGCCTGGAACAGCGATCGAGTAGCCTCTTCTAACATACTTCAAGAGACGTTGCACGTAAGCCGGCGTTCGCTTCTCTTCCACCATTACGTTGCATCGGGTTCGCAACGCCAATGCGGCACGAACCGTACACTTCACGGTTTTCCCGTTGTAGTAAAATCCACAACAGTCTACATCAAAACACTGTACCACTTGCGGCGCGTCGTCGTGGAGACGCAAAATGACAGAGACATTTCGATGAGGAAACGCAAAAACAAACGTCACCGTGTGTTGCGTTCTCAAGACGCACGGTTTCGTCGAGGGCGATTTGCACCCTTTTTGATTCTTGGCGATTTCAAAGAGACGCTTGATCTTCTCTCGCGCTTGCGCGTCGGACAAACCATACAAGAACAGATCTATGTCCGCGTTTTGGTTAGACAGCGGGTGTAAATTGGGCGTCAAGGCGTGTAATACCGCACCCCCTTTGAGAACGAGAAGAAGCAGTCAAAGGTCAGTCACATCAAATAAAGAGAAAAAACGCTCGATGTACCTGCAACGACGACGCCTTGCCAATCGAGCTCGGTAAAACCTTCGAAAAATCCGCTGGAGATTTCGTTAAAGCGACGTATGAAGTCTGTCTTGCTCGGGACGACGAGTCCATGAACGACTGGTACGGTTGGCTTGTCCTAAAGAAAACGTATCAGCTCGTATTTTTGTATCTAAGAAAAAAATATCGCTCACGTCTTCAAACAAAAACGAAAGCTGATCCCTAGCGACGTCTCTCTTTTGAAAGATGTGCTGATTTTTCACGTCGTAGACGTCCAGTATGACGTCGCCGGCCTGTTTGAGCGCGTTTTGCTCGTCTTTGTCTGCTTGTGCGTTCATCTTTATTTCTCTAAAGCTGTGCGTGTGTGCTCTTCTTTTTGAAGTCGTTTGTTTTATTACATGAAGCTATTTTCTCGGCTATTCCCTGGGAGGGCCCAGTTTAGAGGGAAAGGGATTTTTCGATTTCTTTCTTTTTCTTCCTCCTCCTTTGTCTTGTTCCTCCTTTGTCTCGCTCCTCGAATGACTCTGTGAGTATCACATCCTTCTCCTCGTCAAAGACGGCGCCGAGAGTTTTCAACATTCGGAGAATCCTTTCCGCTCTTCCGTCGATGAACAGTTTCTTCTTTTTCGATACTTCTTTCATTGTCTTGCTTTGTTTTTCATGTTCGAGGTGAGCACAACGAGCGACGTTGCCGAGCGCGTATCCGTCCAAATACGGCCTCTCGAGGAGGAGCGATTGAAACTCTGGAATATCGCGGAGGTTTTGCTCCTCACTTTTGTCGTCAACTTTGTCTTCTTTTCCTTCTTCTTCGTCGTCGACGTCGTTGTTTTCTTTGGTCGTTGTTGTTTGCTCCACTGCGGTAATCACAGCCGTCCATGGTAACAGAAACTTGAAATGTTTCCGCGTGAACATTTTCTTCGGGAACCTTTTTCTTTCTGCAGAGTAGTTTTCGACGAGTTTTCGTTTGCAATATTGGCGGTATGCCACCGCCGCGGGGACGAGCATTTCCTCGAACCGAAACTGGTCGTCGTCCCAAACAAAACCAAGCAATGCTAACGTTTCTAATCTTTGCGGTTGGTGCAAAATGTACGTTCCTTTCGCGCGCATGTCGTTGACTTTCACGCCGAGCGGGAAATCTTTCAAATAAGGTTTGCGTAACGCCTCGTTCTCGCTGCTCTCCACATCCACTCCATCCACGCAGTATTTGTGCGGCACGTTCAAATGACCAAACTTCTCCTTGAACAAAACTAATCCGGGCACAATCTGCTTCTCAAAAACGAACTCGTCATTGTCCCAAACAAACCTCTCCCCGGTCTCCGCGCCGACCGCGTCCAACGCCTTCAATTGCGCTTCGGTTAAACTCGCTCGACCGCGTCGAACTCGGAAATTGTGCACCGCGCGACCAAATGAACGCGGCGTCTGCTCTTCCTCCTCCTCCTCCTCCTTTTTCTCCTCCTCCTCCACCTCCCCGTCTTTACTAAACTCGTAACCTTTTGGCACGTTTAAATGTTTGAACTCGGCGTAAAATCGTCGCAATCCCGGGACGAGGACGTTCGATATGAATTCGTCCTCCTTCAGTTGTTTCTTTGTCTTTCTCTTTGGTTTTACAGTCGTTTCAGCCGTCGTCGTTGCATCATCGAGCTGCTCTCGCTGCTGTTCTTGCTCAGCTGCTGCTGCTGCTGCTCCTCTTCCTCTGGCAAGAAAGGTGCACGTCGAAAAGCAAAATCGATTTCTCGAGGTATTGCCGAGCTGCTCACGTCGAAGACGTCCTCCTCCTTCTCCTCTTCCTCTCGTTTCGTAACTCGTCGACGGTATCGTCGATCCATATCCTCGTCGTCGCGTTCGTCGCGCCTCCTCCTCCTCCTCCTCCTCATTCGTCCTGGAGAAAAAGTGTGAATTTCCCCTAATACTACTAGAAGACGAAAAACTCCCCGCGTTGATGATGTTGCGGCTACCGTTTAAAAGGAAAAGACGTGATGATGATGATGATGATGATGATGATGATGATACGAGATGCCCCCCGATGATGCGCAGAAGCGAGGCACGATTTGAATAATGCATCTGTTATATTTCTCGCGTGTATACGCGAGAGAAAGTTTTGACGAATTTTTGACATCAGCGGAGCGAAAGAAAAGCAGATTTGTATATTCCGGACGCGCGTGGAGGATGGCGAGAACTTTTAAATAATCTCTACTTTAAACTAGTAAGCTATACGCTGCAAGAAGCGTTCTTCATTTTCGATCTCGCTCTAATTCGCGCGTTCACAACGCATGTCTATGTGTACATATGCATCATCGTACTCTTTACGCGGGGTAAATCTGTCTAGGCATTTCCGGCGGCATCGGTCCTCGATCGGTCGGGTACCCGACCGCTCTCTGATACCACCGACTCCCGTCGAGTTCCACGTCCACGTTCAAATGCGAGTGACCAAACACGTGGATGTGCTTGATCGTGCTGTTGTAATCGAATCTGCCTTTTTTAAACCGAGCTGCTGGGCTGCTTCGACCGCTCCCGGGGGTGGATTTACAATCGCACTCGTCTCTTAACGCGAGGATGTCCTCGCCTAAACTTTCGCTGCCGACGACTTTTTCGATGAAGGGCGTGCCGTTGAATAAATCGGGGAGAGGAACAAAATGGCCAAACGTCGCTAAAAACGCAACCTCGTTACCGCAATCGACGGCATTTACGTCGTCCTCGTTGTTGTTACGAGTAGTATTCGATACTCTCAACGACTTCGGTAAGAAACTTTCTAAACTCATTTTCCCTAACCGTCTCCAAAACTCGTCCAACGTCGCCGGGTGCGAATTTCTTTTATCCTTCGGATCTCCGATAGCCGGTGGCCAAATGCACGCCCCGTCAAAGTGCACCTCCATCTGCGTAAACGGCCTAGTTCCACCTTTAAACGTCTCCGTGTACCAACTCAACATCGGTACCACCAATATCCGTTTCGTTTGTCGCATGCCTAACTCGTTCACCCCCTGGTGCGTAAACACCGTCGGCGTGCACCGAACGCCGATGCTCGTCACCGCGTCCATGATGACCACAAACTTATCCACCGAATCTCCCATCTCCCCTCTCCCCGGCGACCATAACTCGTGGTTCCCCACGCAATAAAAAACCTCCTGATATCGCATCTTAAACAGTTTCAAAGCGTCGATGACTTTTTGCACGTCCGTCGCCACGTCGCCGGCGACGAGTAAAACAGTCCCCGGTTCCGGGTGCGAGCAATTTTGACAAAATCGAACGACCCAATCTTTATTCGCTTGCATGTCCGCGTGCACGTCAGACGTGGCAAATATTCGCCAATACCTCGAACCTTCTTCTTGGGAGTCATCATTTTGCCTAAACTGCTGCTGCTGCTTGTCACCGCCATTGGTATAATAATACTCATCATCATTCGTCCTCAAAGTCACCACGTTCGCTTTATTATTATTATTATTATTACTATTATTATTATTATTATTATTATTATTATGATGATGATGATGATGATTTAGCGTCGTCGCGTTGTTCGTATTCCTACTCGATGATGATACGCAGTTGTTCCCGGTGTCGGTCAACCGTTCTCGTTCTTCTTCCACAAAAGACAAAGACGATGATGATGATTTCCCTCGTAAAGAAGAAGAAGAAGAAAAAGCGTCGTGGTTTCGTTTCAGCGCGGAAAACGCGTACTCCAAAACCTCCTCTCGCGTCCGGTTATCCTCGTACGGCACGTTTGGTTTCAAGTACGGCATTTAGTAAATCAGTAGTAGTATTCTCTCTCTGATGATGAGGTAGGAGTAATATAGGTGTAAAGTAGTGAGTGATTTCTGCAATGGAGACAAAAAAAAGAATAAAATTTAAAAAACCGCTTTTTTTTTCGAGCGTTTTTTTCGCCTCAAAACACACAAGTCCTCGTCAGAAAAAGGGATATTATATACATCTGAGGAAATATATACGCTTCATCGTCGGAAGAAGAAAGTGAGTGAGAAAGAAAGCGAGAGCAGCGCGAAGAGGGTTTTGTTCGTTTTGTATAGCGTTTGCTTTTTCTTTCCTCTTCTTCTTTTTTATTCGTAGTAAACGAAGAAGCGATCTAAAGCGGGCGCACGATGCGCGAGTGTATATCTACGACTGGGTGCCTCCTCCTCCCGATTCTCCTCCTCCTCCTCTGTGTCCTTCCTGACCTGCGAATGGTGCTGATGGTGCGAGGAGCGCCAGTCGTCGTCGTTTGCGAGCAACGATTTCATGCCGGGCAAACGTCGAAGTGCGCGTACACCGGGGTGACGAGTGCAGGGGCGGAAATTCGATTCATAAACGATGAGGAAGACGACGAGACGGTAAAGGCGACACCGGTCGAAGTGGTGGAAAACGGCGTTGGCGTGGTGGAAGTAGAAGTGCCGTTGCTGGCGCAGGAGTACGTTTTGGGGATGTACGACGGGAAAGCGAAGACGTACAAATCTAAGACGAAAGTGACGGTGGTTTCAGACGAGGATGGAGAGAGTCTAGACGATGTCGCTTCGACGAGGAGTTTGGTACGAGTGGAAACGGATAAACCGTTGTACGCGCCGGGGCAGAAAATCAAAATCCGAACGCTCGTCGCCGATATCGAGAATACGGCGTTGATTAAACAAAAAGATGGAGCGACGGTGGCGAGTGTCGAGGTGAAGGACGCGCTGGAGAGAACGATTTTTAAGAAAGCGGACTGCGCGGTGGATGTTTTTGGCGTGGCAACGGCAGAGGTGGCGATAGCGAAAGAGCAACCGCCGTTCGGTTGGTGGACCGTGAAAGCGGAAGTGGAAATAGACGACGACGGGTCGAAAGTTGTAGGCGAGACTGGATTTAACGTGGAAGAGTACGTGTTACCGTCGTTTGACGTTACTTTCGACGCGTCGAGCATGCCTTTGTACGTGTTAGCGTCGAAAAGCGCGAATGAGTTCTCCGGAAAGGTAGAAAGCGCATACACCTACGGGAAAGCGGTGGAAGGAAAAGCGAAAGTTATCATCAAAAGGCCGAGCACTTCGAATTATTACTACGGTGGCGCAGTTGGTGGTGATGTTGGTGGTGGTGATTTTGTGGCAGTCGAAGAACCCGCGTTTAAGCCGCCGGATGAATGGGATTCGAGCGGTAGTAGCAGCGGTAGCAGTGGTTATCCGAATGAAGTTTCAGACATTCTGTACGAGTCGAGCTGGATGACTTTATACGAGGGATCTGCAACTTTTGTGGCGTCAATTTCAAAATCAATGCTAGATCAGCAATGGTCGCGAAATTTGGAAGCATACGCTATGGTTGAAGAAGCAGCCACGAGAGAGATTCGAAACTCGACGGTATTGATTGTCCCAATCGTCCGCGAGGCGTTTACGCAACAAACGTCGATGATTTACCAGTCGCCAGCTTTAAAACCAGGGTTACCGATGAAGCACACGATTCAACTCGCTTCGGATATCCCTGGTGCGTTCAGTGATACAGAAGATCTTGGAACCTTGGACTTTACGCTGAATATAAACAAAATGAATTCGTACTCGTATTCTGGTGATTCGAACGCGCAAACAATTTCCACGCGAGTCTCTTCCTCCGGCGCTCTCGATATCGAATTCGACGCCCCCGCGAACGATCTCTCGTGTTGTGCATCTTACGAGGACGAAACAAACTACTTTTATGGATCCTCGCAAAAGTGTTGTTTGCAAGGGGCGAACGTGCAGCTGGTCAAGAACGCGGCGTCGAGAGATGTCGTGAAGAAGATACTCGCATCCGCGAGCGACGATATGTCTACGACGGAACTCGACGCGCTCGTGCCTTACTTATCGGTGTACTTTGCGAGAGATACTTCCAGTGCGAAGGCTTCGGTTGAAGTCGTTGTTATCAATGCGAGCTGTGAGAGCGCTGAGGCGTGTCAGTTCACGCTCGCGTCTTCGAGAAGTGATGTCGCATTCGCGTACGCCGTCGTCGACGCGGAAGGCCTAGGACGCGGTGTTTTAGAAGCGGGCACAACTACTCTCTCTTCCACTGAAACCGAAAAAACAGTGACAATGACGTATGGCAACATCGCATCCACTTTGAGCGCGGCTGTTTCAATCGCCGTATGGTCACTGAGCGGAAGCGTGTATAGTGAAACGTATCTCGCCGGGACAACTTCGGATGTTTTCTTGGTCCCCGGAACGAGCGTCTCCGTGGAAAGCGAAAGCGAAATCGCGTTTCCGTATGACATCACCATGAACACTAACGTTTCGGAAACGAACGTCGTTGCAACGGGCACAGACATTACATTCACTATTATCGGCGCGCCTGATGGCGCGCGCTCGTACATTCTCGCCATCGACGAAGCTGTCGTGATACAAAGCGGCGGGAACACGTCTGCTTTAAAAGCGACGACGTTTTTGTCAAGCGTGTACGATGCTAAAACGAACACTTTGGATGCGAGCTCGAATACGTGGCCATGTGATGCAACGTATAACGATAACGATATCAAACTTGATCGCGTAACGATTATATCCACTGCTGAGATTGCGAGTTATTGTGACCCGTCGTCGTCGAGTAACGGAGGATTTGGAGTCGGAATGCCGGAAATTGCGTTTGGTGCCGATATGGCCATGGACGACGGTGCCGCTGGTCAGGAAAGTACAACCAACAAAGCGGCAACAGATGTGGATTCAGCTTCATCCTCGCCTACGGTGCGCACACTTTTCCCGGAAACTTGGCTTTGGGAATCGTCTGATTCAGGTTCGTTCGAATCAACCGCGCCTGATTCGATTACAACGTGGAGCATAACCGCGTTTACCTCGCACCCGACGCAGGGTATTTCCATTTTGAAAACCGCCTCGAAAATGACAGTGTTTCGCGAATTTTTCATCTCGCCGAAAATGCCGTACTCCATCTCGCGAGGTGAAACCGTCGAGATTGTTCTCGCAGTTTTTAATTACTTGAAAGACCAAGATATGTCGGTATCAGTTTCCGCCGAAGACGTGACATCGGGTGAGGCTGTACAAATTGGCGATTCGAAAACGATCAACGTTTCAAAGAACAGCGCCGACTCTATATCTTTCGAAATTTCTCCCACGGTACTCGGAAGTATTAAACTCCGATTTTCCGCCATAGGAACCACGACGACGAGCACAGATTCAGATTCGAAAGAATATACAGATGCGGTCGAGAAGAGTATTGTCGTGAACCCGGAAGGAGTGTTCAAAACGACGACTGTTTCGAAAGTTTTTCGTCGAAGTGCGGAAGATGCGTCGGAAATATTTACTTTGAACGCATTTCCGAATGGTTTGAGTGCAAACGCGATTGTAGATACGTATTCGAGTTTCATTACCGTCGTTGGTGATATCATGGGTCCATCGATTCAAAACATCAACAAGTTTGTCCAGATTCCCATGGGCTGTGGTGAACAGAATCTCTTGTTACTGGCACCAAATGTGTACATAGCCGAGTACTTGAACTCTGCGAATAAACTCACAAGCGCTTTAAAAACGGAGCTTTCAAATAACGTCATCATGGGATATTCTCGAGAGTTGACGTATTTTCACCCATCCGGCGGTGTTTCTGCGTTTGGACCACAAAGCGACAAGTCCGCATCGTTGTGGCTCACGGCGTTTTGTTCCAAGGTTTTTGCGTCTGCGAAACGCTCGAGCGAAAGTAAAATTTTAGATGGTGTTTCAATCGACGCGACTGTTTTGAAAGGCGCTGTTGACTTTATAATATCTACTCAAGGCACGAACGGTGCGTTTTCAGAGCCCGGAGTCGTTTTACACTCCGAAATGCAATCGCAATCGGGAGATAAATTCGTTTTATCCTCGTATGCCGCTTTGAGTTTGATTGAAACGGTTGCATCGATTGACAACCCTTCGACGAAAACGAGCGCGCAAAATTCGATTTCAAGCGCGTTAGAGTACGTTGCTTCTTCCTTGGATTCAGTTAAATCCGCCGCGATCGCGAAGGAACCGAGCGCTGTGTATTCTGTAATAGTCTCCACGTACGCCTTCGCCTCTGCGTGCGCTTCGTTATCGACGCACTGCGATTTGGCGAATTCTTGGATAACGGGCGTTCTCGAGCTAATTGGAACAAGTGAAGTGGACGGCGCTACATCTTACGGCGGTGTCGGTGCCAGTAACTCTTTAAGGATTGAATCCACGGCGTATGTCGTTTTAATCTACGCTAAAATGAGCGATTCCGGGAATAACTTTTGTTACTCCGCGTTGAAATTTCTTTTACAAAATAGAAACGAGTTTGGAGGGTACGGGTCAACTCAGGACACCGTGGTTGCTTTAGAAGCACTGTCGACGTATGCAAAGCTTACGAGAGAAGCGAGTAGTTCTGGGTTGCTCGTGTTGTCCTTTCCAAACGAGGTTGGCGCTCCTTCGTTCACAGTGGACGAGTCGAGTTTCGATACATTCAACACCGCGCAAATCGCACAAAGAGGTACGGAAACGTTTACAAATCCGAGCGTTTCGGGTGATGTTTCAGGCTCGGGAGTTGCGGTTGTTTCGTATACCGTTCGGTGGTACGAAACCGTGGATTTGACGGAGGATACCTCGGATGGATTATTCACGATAGATGTGACGACACGCGTTGTCACGACGAAAATTTCATCTACGAATAGAAAAAAACGAAGAAGACTTTTAACGCCGAATTACTCACCAACATCGACGAGCAGTGTGGAAGATGCTGAGATGTTGCAAATGAAAGTTTGCGTGAAGAAGACGGAAATAACGAATGGAGCGGATGGTATGGCACTTTTGCGTGTCCCGATGTTTTCCGGTTTCCAACCGGTCGAGTCGTCCATCGCCAACTTAGATCCGGAAAGAAAATACATCAAACGCGTGGAGGTGGATCCAATTACGAGCACGCTTTCTTTATACATAGAGAACTTTCCATTGAATTCGAACGATAAACTTTGCGCCACATTCGATGCTCGAAGAGTCGCGGAGGTGAAAAATGCGCAAGACGTTCCAGGAGCGCAAATTTCCATGTACTACCAGCAAGACAAATATCGAAACGCCGTGATGAAATCGACCGATTTAGAAGTTGGTCGATTCCCGGAGGACGATGGGGGTGGCGGTGTCAAGGTTGAACCAGACTCTGCGTTTGGATTTCGAGTCACTTTCATTTTAGCGTCTGTCATCGCTTTAGCTCTTTTCGCGATGGATTAAAACAAAACGAGGGGTTGTTATTCTCGATGTATCTCTCACTTTTAATCATGTAATAACAAAACTAGTATTATACGCTTGTCATTAGCTCTGTATTAATGATATTCTTCTGTACCAGGTACCATGGTACCACGGTACCAGGTACTTTATGCTCCTCTCTCTCTGTCTCCTCACACTCTCCTCACACACACACACACACACACTCTCTCTCTCTCTCTCTCTCTCTCTCTCTCTCTCTC
>JGI20158J14315_10003263_pt1 | contig 10872 bp, 15 predicted proteins | sample COG_08_FD_14315 | JGI IMG/M metagenome (IMG submission 14315)
CGTTCATTGCGAACCGTCTACACGATCCTTGAGGATATGCGACGGACGGAACGACAAAACGCGGCGTGATGTAATGACCGCCTCGATCCCTGTTTTCGGGTTACGGCCAACGCGCTCGCTTTTCGACTGAACTGAAAACGTGCCAAAAGAGGACAGTTTTACTTCTTCACCAGCCTCAAGACAGGCGCAAATTTCCTCAAGAACCGCCTCGACAAGATCGGAGGATTCATTTCTTGATAACCCTATATTCCGGTAGACGGATTCGGTTAAATCTGCGCGTGTAAGTGTTCCCATAGCCTCAAAACGCTAACCACTTTTGAACCTATGGTCAATTCAGAAAGTTAGTACAAATGATGGATTAGGACGAAAAGCCAAAAAAAATTGATATTTGCGGCATCCAGCCAGTGTCAAAGGGCGAAAATCACGAAGGACGACCGAATTTCACCAAGGCTGCGCCCCACACAAGCCCGCCACCAATCGCTTCCATCGCCAAAACATCACCATTCTTGATTCGGCCATCATCGACTGCCGCACTAAGCGCCAGCGGAATTGACGCTGCCGATGTATTGGCGTGCTGTTCGACGGTGCGCACAACCCGATCAGATGGCAAATCCATTTTTTTCTGCATGGCATCAATGATGCGCACATTGGCCTGATGCGGAACCAGCCAGTCAATATCGCCCGCTTGCATATTGGCAGCGCTCAAGGCTTCATCCATAACCGATGCAAGTTTTTCAACGGCATGGCGAAACACTTCTTTGCCTTCCATGCGCACATGACCAACCGCAGCATTGCTTGATGGGCCACCATCGACATAGAGAATATCACGATAGGCACCATCAGAATGAAGTACCGACGAGCGAATGCCCCAATCACCAGCATCATCACCGGCATCATCGGCAAGCTCAAGCACCACAGCGCCAGCGCCGTCACCAAACAAAACGCAGGTTGTCCGGTCTTCCCAATCAAGCAATTTTGAAAAGCTTTCCGCCCCAACAACAAGCGCGCGACGTCCACGCCCCGATTGCAACATGGCATCAGCAATATCAAGTGCATAGACGAATCCGGCGCAAACCGCCTGGATGTCAAAGGCAATCGCGCCTTTGGCGTCGATCATATGCTGTAACTTTGTGGCGGTTGAGGGAAAGGTATTATCAGGCGTTGTTGTGGCAATGATGATAAGGTCAATATCGCCGCCGGTTAGCCCAGCATTGGCAAGCGCCTTTGAGGCAGCATGATAGGCTAGATCGGCGGTGGTTTCACCATCGGCAACAAGATGGCGTTGGGCAATGCCGGTACGCCGCCTGATCCAGGCATCATCCGTATCAACAAAGCTGGAAAGCGCCTCATTCGTGACGACATTGGCTGGCAAGTAAGACCCGACAGCGGTCATCAAAACCCGTTGATTAGTCATTCGCAATCTTTCTTTGTTCGCGGATCAACCCAGCCTTTTCAATGGCAGCACTGACATCAGGAATAAATCCATGATCAACAAGATTGGCCGCAACATCAATAGCATTTGAAAACCCAAGTGAGTCGGTTCCGCCATGCGATTTTACCGCAATCCCGTTCAACCCCAGAAAAACCGCGCCATTATAACGTCTTGGGTCCATCTTGGTTCGAAAATTCTTTAGCGATTTGCGGGCAAATAAATAGCCGATCCGCGCAAAAACCGACGCCCGAAACGAGCGACGTAGCATCAAGGTAAATAATCCGGCAACGCCTTCGGCGGTTTTCAGCGCAATATTGCCAGAAAACCCATCCGTCACGACAATATCAACGCTGCCCTTGACCAGATCAGACCCTTCAACAAAGCCAAGATAATTCACCCCTAAATCGGGGTTTGACAATTCTTGGGCTGCCAAGCGCAAATATTCATGGCCTTTTTGTTCTTCTTCACCAACATTCAACAAACCAACGGTTGGATTATCTTTTCCCATCAATGACAGATAAAATGCCTGCCCCATCAGGGCGAATTGCACCAGATTTTCCTCGTCACATTCAAGATTGGCACCAAGATCGAGCATGCACATGGGGTCATGTTCGGTTGGGAAAAAGCCGGCAATGGCCGGGCGGGTAATGCCGGGCATGGTGCGGAGCTGTAATTTCGCCATCGCCATCAACGCGCCGGTATTGCCAGCCGACACGATGGCATCAGCCCGCTTGGCTGCAACTTCGGCAATGGCAAGCCACATCGAGCTTTCACGCCCCGGCGCACTGCTTGCGAGGCTGTTTCATTTGACGAAACCGCAAATTCGGTGTGGATCACTTCGGCGTCTCTGACATGCTTTGATTTGGCCAGCAACGGACGAATCACCGTTTCGTCACCAACGAACAGAATCTCGATATGCGGCGATTTCGCCTTGGCAATATCGGCACCATCAATGACTGATGCTGGCGCGTTATCGCCACCCATCGCATCAAGCGCAATCTTAATTACTCCAGACAGGGTATATCCTCCCAACCTGCTTTGCATTATTTTGGGGGCTGGCGTTTTAACGCAGCAAGCCCAGCAAATGGATGATCCGACGATTCCTCGCCAATTGTGAATGTTTCCGGTGCTTCAGGCGCACGCGGCCACGGGGTGACTGCAACCGCAAGCGATTGCGCCAGCATTTCGCCAATCTTGATTGCGCCATTTTCAAGAGGTTCTGCCTCATCAAGATGGACTTCAACCTCGTCAGGGTCGCCGGCGGTGCGAACATAGCGTTCTTCGAGCAGAAAATCTATAGTCTCGCTGACTGGGACGCCAGTTGCACCACAAGCCTGAACAATCTCACCCTTTAACTGACCCGAAACATCCCAGCAACCGCGCGCAGCTTTGCGCACGCGAAGCTCGGCTGATAAAGACCCAACCTCGATAAAATCAAACCGTGCCGCTAACAGCTGGCATTCGGCGTCAGTGGCAACAAATTTATAGAAATTGCCCGTATCCGGCCGGATACGTTCAACATTGATTTCAGAATCCAAATTTATCAGAGGCATATTTTTATCTTTACCAAGCTATTTAGCGGACAAAGGTGACTGTTTCATCCAGCTTAACTGGTTCAAAATGATCAATCCTAGACAATTGGCGCAATATCACCCGCCGCATAAGCGCAAAGTAAAACAGTGAGCGCACCGTAAAATAATGCTGGCCTATTTGATGCTGGCCTATTTGATGTCAAGCTTGCCCGCAAGAACCTGTTCAGCCGGAAGATTATCGATTTCCTTGACCAGCGCAAACAGATAATCAACAAGGCCATTCACCAGGGGATCAATGGTTTCATTGCCGCGAAACAAATTACGATTCAAGGCTGCCGAAAAAGATTTTTTATCATTATTATCAATNGCATCAACATAGGATTCAAGACGCCCCATAAAGGCTTCGGCCATGGCACGAACGCGTTTTGAAACGCCAATATCGCCTGCGCCCATCTCGCGAAGCGACAAATCCATGTCAGCGAACATCGAATCAAACAATTGCTGGCTCAATGCTTTGCCGTCATCATCCAGTGTTTTCAGCTTTCGCATCACCAAGGCCACAATCAGGCTAAGCGCATCAAAACGTCCATCAACATCATCGGCAACGCCATATGTGTCGAAAAAGGCCGGATTTCGGGCTAAACGAACCGCCTCCGCATACAGCTTTTCCGCATGATCAGCCTGCCGGCGTTGCCCCCAGCCAAGTAAATTGCCGAGCCATGCTTGTGCTTTTTCGTTCATTGTTGCAACATCCCGCATTATTGACCTAATTTGTTGGCGTGACCAAAATGCCCGCTTGGCCCCTTCTATATCGCAGGAACCCCGTAATGACCAGTGTCTCTTTGACCCGACTATCTTTCTTACGCCAAATCAAGCAAGGCTTTGGCGCGCTTGGCATCGGCATTTTCTGCCTTGGCTTTTTGGCCGGATGCGGCGAAAGAATCAGCGAACATGGCCATGTCATCAATCAGGCCGAGATGGACACGATCAAAATTGGTCAAACCAACCGCGCCGATATCATTGGCATGCTTGGCCAACCAAGTTTTGAAGGCGCTTTTGATAGCCGCAAAATCTATTACGCCAGTCAAATTATGGAACAGCCAGTTGCTGGCATCAACAAAACCAAATCGCGGATGATTTACGCTTTTACATTTGACGCAAACAACAACTTACAAGAAATTGATTTAATTGATGAAAAAAGTGGTCTTAATGTCGCGCATATCAGGTCTAAAACACCAACACCCGGCAACAGATTCGGCGTTGCTGAACAGATTTTCTCAAATTTGAAGCGCCAGCAAGCGACCGAATAAACCGCCAAGCCTAACCGCCAGAACCTATTTCCCCATCTCAACAATGCGGGCATTGTGCGCCATGCGATCAAGAACGGCATTCACAAACCCGACATCGCATCCGCATGCGTCACTCAAAGCGGCATATTCGCTGACCGCTGCACGGGCGGGGATATGCGGCATTGATCGCAATTCATAGGCTCCACATCGCAATAAAGATAATTCAATCCGCGCCAGACGATCAAGCGACCATCCCTCGGCAAGCTGGGCGGCAATTGCCGCATCAATGTCGACAACATCATGTTCGACACCGGCATAAAGCGCATTGAGGTGCCCTTCGTCCAGATCTTTGACCTTGAATGATTTTGCTGCATCGCCAGCATAATGCGCCAAGAATTGCGGTGCAAAATTGAGTGCAGACTGACCGGTGATCAATGTTTGATAGATAATCTGAACGGCTGCAAGCCGTGCCGCAGACCGGCGACGAACCGGAACCGCTTTTAATGTTTGTTTGTCATCGCTCATCAGATTAACCACAAAATTCCTGTTTTAATGCTGCCATCGCCAGCGCCGCACGCGCGGCATCACCGCCCTTATCCTTGCGCGCAGCATCGGCACGCGCCCAAGCCTGATCCTCATTTTCAACGGTCAGAATGCCATTACCAATCGCCAATCCATCAGCGAGTGACAGATCCATCAATCCGCGTGCTGACTCATTGCAAACCGTATCATAATGGCTGGTTTCGCCGCGAATAACGCAGCCAAGCGCAACATAGCCGTCAAAATGCCGGTCGCCAATCGACGCCATAGCGATCGCCGCCGGTATTTCAAGCGCGCCAGGCACCGAAACACGCTCATAGCTTGCCCCTGCTGCCTCAAGCGCAGCAACGGCGCCTGCGGCCTGTGCATCGGCGATCTCGCCATAGAAACGCGCCTCAACAATCAAAAAATGTCCGGCCATTATGTTTGCTCCTGATGAATGCGCTGCCAATCGGTGATTTCAAGGTCATATCCTTCAAGGCTCACCACATTTGGACGTGTGTCGGATAACAAGATCATCTTGCGAATACCAAGATCGGTCAGAATTTGTGCGCCAACGCCATAATCACGCAAATCGCGGTTGCCGCTTGTATCACTTGTCATATTCAATTTCTGGCTCACCATTGATGAAAGGCTAGAAGCGATGGATTCGCGCAAAACAACGATAACGCCGCATCCGGCTTTGGCAATTGCCGCCATTGCTGTTGCCAATTCGTCACCTGCCCGCTTTTCCGACACTGCGCCAAGAAGATCGGCCATCAGATCAAGCGCATGCATACGCACCAAAATAGGGTCACCAGCGCTGATGTCACCCTTTACCAAGGCAATATGTTCGATATTCGATACCGTATTGGCATAGATTACCATACGCCATTCACCACCAATGCGTGTTGTGATAGCGCTTTCGACGGTGCGTTGAACAAGCGATTCATTGCGCCGCCGCCATGCGATCAGATCGGCAATTGATGCAATTTTCAGATCATGTTCTTTGGCAAAACCAATCAAATCGGGAAGACGCGCCATTTCGCCATCATCTTTCATGATTTCACAAATCACGCCAGACGGATTATCTGACCCGCAGGCACGCGCAATATCGACAACAGCTTCGGTATGGCCAGCGCGAACCAAAGTTCCACCATCGCGGGCAATCAATGGAAAGATATGGCCCGGGGTAGTGATATCGCGTTCGCCACAATTTGGATCAATCGCAGTTTTGATGGTCAGGGCACGATCTGCGGCCGAAATACCGGTTGTGACGCCCTCACGCGCTTCGATTGAGATGGTAAAAGCGGTTTCATGCCGAGATTCATTACGGCGCTCCATCATTGTCAGGCCAAGCTGTTCGGTGCGGATACGCGTCAAAGCAAGACAGATTAATCCACGGCCATATTTAGCCATGAAATTGATTGCATCTGCCATCGCATATTCACCAATGACACATAGATCGCCTTCATTTTCGCGGTCTTCGTCATCAACAAGGATGAAAAGCTTGCCTGCCTTGGCATCGGCAATCACCTCTTCAATTGTTGATAAACCATTGCGGCTTGGTGGGGTCATTGCATTAATCCTTATCAAACGCTGCAAGGCGGGCAACATAGCGCGCCAGCATATCAATTTCCATATTCATCTTTTGCCCGACGACAGCCTGTCCCCAGCCGGTGACATCCCAGCTATGCTGAATGATATTGAGGCTGAACGCATTGCCTTTGACCGCATTGACCGTCAAGGACACGCCATCAAGCGCAATCGACCCCTTTGGGGCAACAAATTTGGCCAATGATTGCGGTGCCTCTAACCAGACAACATGGCTGTCACCAGCCGGTGTGATTGACGTAATCACGGCCAAACCGTCAACATGACCCGATACAATATGCCCGCCAAGCTCGTCGCCAAGGCAAAGCGCGCGTTCAAGATTTATCCGATCGCCCTGCTGCCAGCTGCCAAGCGTTGTCACGGCCATGGTTTCGGCTGAAGCGGCAACTTCAAACCAATGATCCTGCCGGTCAATCACGGTTAGGCAAATTCCCGAACAGGCGATTGACGCACCAATATCAATGGCGGCGCAATCCCAATCGCAGGAAATGCGCAATAGCCGATCGCCTTTATCGGTGATCGCCTCAAGGCAGCCAATGGCTGTAATAATACCGGTAAACATGGTTTATGCCTGTGTTCTGCCAGTGTTGGCGTTGGGTCTTTGCAAGATAATCAGGCGGTCATTGCCGATTGCCTGATAATGCGTCTGGATATATCTGTTTTCGGTCAAGATTGCCACCGCGTTGATTGTTTGAGAGGTGAATTGCCCAACCGCTGGCAAGGCATCACCGCCCAAAATATGATCTGATTGTGTCCAGTAAAGGCAATCAGCGGCATCGGCCGCCAAAAAGCTGGTCACAAGACCGGTACCAGCCTCGACAAGCGCATGATTGACCCCCCTCATGCCCATATAGCGCAATGCCGCACCAATATCAGGCCGCCCTTCAGCATCACCGGGCAAAGGCACAATCACACATCCGGCATCACCAAGCGCTTGGCGGCGTGGTTCAGATGCCGCTTCACTGCAAAACAGCGTCACTGGATGGGGGCTTTGCAAAATTGCTGCGGCGGTGGGAATCCGCAAAAGCCGGTCAAAAATGAAAATAGGTGGGCTGTCATTTTCCAGCCCTTCATTGCGACAATTCAACTGCGGATCATCAGCAAGAACAGTACCGATACCAGTGATGATGGCATCGGCCTGACTGCGCAACAAATGCACATAGCGGCGCATTTCTGGGCCGGTTAACCAGCGTTTTTTCCGGTCAGAAAGCGCAATTCTACCATCAATTGACGCTGCAATTTTAAGTGAGCAATAAGGCTTACCATTCTGAATTTTATGAATAAAATATTTTAATGTTTCACTTGCCAGCGCGGCCTCAACCCCAAGGCAAACAATGATGCCTTCTTTGGCAATTTGTGCCAAACCATTGCCATTTACCCGCGGATCAGGATCTTGAAGCGCAACGACAAGACGCGCAATACCAGCGGCGATTAGCGCATCCGCGCATGGCGGGGTTTTCCCGTGATGGGCGCAAGGTTCAAGCGTGACATAGGCAGTGCCGCCCTGAAGGGCGATACGTCCAGCATCATCAAGACTGGCCAATGCCGCAGATTCGGCATGGGGCACGCCGCCTGCCCCTGTATGGCCCGATGCCAGCAACTGCCCATCCGCGCCAATCAGAACACAACCAACCGGTGGATTAACCCCGCTACGGCCAATGCCGCGCTGTGCCGCCATGATGGCAGCGCGCATCCATCTTGTATCTTCGGGGAAAACTGGATTTGACCGGAAATCCTGCGTCTTAGCCGCTTTACTCACCAAGCTCTTTTTCGACAAAGGCTTCAAAATCCTTGGCCTCTCGGAAGTTACGATATACTGACGCATAACGGACATAGGCGACTTGATCCAGCTTGTACAATGCTGCCATCACCAATTCACCAACACGCGCACTTGGCACGTCACCATCGGCATGGCTTTCTAGCTGGCGGACGATGTCGTTGATTGCCATGCCAACAGCTTCGGCGTCAACATCGCGTTTGCGAAGGGCAATATCGAATGACCGTTCCAGCTTTTCACGGTCAAAAACTGATTTACGACCATCACGTTTGACCAATGTAATTTCGCGGATTTGCACCCGTTCAAAAGTGGTGAATCTGGCGTCACATTTCCCGCATAAGCGCCGGCGTCGGATCGCCCCGCCATCTTCGGCAGGGCGTGAGTCCTTTACCTGTGTATCTTCGTTCCCGCAAAACGGACAAATCATCGTATCACACTACCCTAATTCGGAAATGGCAAACAACATTTGGTGTCTGCGGTGAGTGTACACACTATTGATAGATTGGGAAAGCCCGACATAATGCGCGCACTTCTTCGCGCACACGCGCCTCAACAGCCTTGTTGTCCTCGGCATTCTGCGCCAAACCATCAAGAACATCACCGATCAGATGACCAATTTTCACAAATTCGTCATTACCAAAACCGCGTGTTGTTCCAGCAGGCGTGCCAAGACGAACACCCGATGTCACTGTCGGTGGCTGCGGATCAAACGGAATACCGTTTTTGTTACAGGTGATACCAGCATGCTCAAGCGACAGCTCGGTCACGTTACCGGTCAAACCCTTTGGCCGAAGATCAACAAGAACAACATGGGTATCCGTACCGCCTGAAACGATAGACACACCGCGCGAAATCAATGTTTCGGCAAGAATGCGCGCATTGCTGACAACCATATTTGTATAGGCCTTAAATTCAGGGCGAAGCGCCTCGCCAAAGGCAACCGCTTTACCAGCAATGGCATGCATCAATGGGCCACCTTGCAAGCCGGGGAAAACGGCTGAATTGAATTTTTTGGCAAGCGCCTCATCATTGGTCAGGATCAAGCCGCCGCGTGACGCCCGCAAGGTTTTATGCGTCGTCGAGGTAACAACATCCGCATGCTCGACCGGGCTTGGATGCGCACCAGCCGCAACCAGACCCGAAATATGCGCCATATCAACCATGAAATAGGCACCAACCGAATCTGCAATCTTACGGAATGCGGCAAAATCCAATGTCCGCGGATAGGCCGATCCACCAGCAAGAATCATTTTCGGCTTATGCTCGAGGGCGAGCCGCTGTAATTCGTCAAAATCCACCTGCGCGGTGGCTTCATCCACACCATATTGGATTGCGTTGAACCATTTACCAGACAGGTTTGGTGCGGCACCATGTGTTAGATGGCCGCCGGCTGCCAATGACATGCCAAGAATGGTATCGCCCGGCTTTAACAGGCTTAGGAAAACAGCTTGGTTTGCCTGCGCACCCGAATGCGGCTGCACATTGACGAAATTACAATTGAACAATTTTTTCGCGCGCTCGATCGCCAATGTTTCGATCACATCAACATATTCGCAACCGCCATAATAGCGACGACCTGAATAGCCTTCGGCATATTTATTGGTCAGAACTGAACCCTGAGCTTCCATTACCGCGGTGCTGACAATGTTTTCTGAGGCAATCATTTCGATCTGATCTTGCTGGCGCACCAATTCATCACTGATCGCAGCAGCCACTTCTGGATCACTTTGTGCCAGTGTATTGCTGAAAAAACCGTCCATTTTCATTGCAGCTTGCGCATTACCGAATTCGTCCATCTTTCGTCTCCTCAAAAATATGCCGTATCGCCGTCAAACCTATGACCCAAGCGGCATCAATCTACTCTATAAACACATAAAACCGGCAATCAATATTGCAAGCCTATTCCAATTCCTAACGATCATTACCAATCGCGGCTAATTTATCTACTCGTCGCTGATGACGACCACCCTCAAAGGCAGTGCCTAAAAATGCTTCAATACATGTAAGTGCTAACGCCCGATCAATCAACCGTTCGCCCAAAGCTAAGACATTCGCGTCATTATGCTGGCGTGATAGGCTGGCCGCTTCGGCCGTACTAACAAGCGCCGCCCGCACCCATGAAAACCGGTTTACCGCAATCGAAATGCCGATACCGCTTCCACAAATGGCAATGCCACGCGCGGCTGTATCATCCTTTAGCGCCATCGCCAATTTGACACCATAATCAGGATAATCAACCGACTCACCCTGATCCGGCCCAAGATCAACAATTTGATAACCAGCAGCAGCAAGATGCGTACAAACAGCGGCTTTCAGCGCGCAGCCAGCATGGTCTGATGCCAGATAAATTGTTTCTTTTTGCATTATTCTGTTGTCCCTTATGCCGTCAGACCAACTGGCAAAGCCAGCAACTGAACGATAATTGTCTGATAACATGGTTTTTTGGCCAAACACAAAGATAAACGAACCTCTGGCAGAGGCTGCGTCACTTAGCGCAGTTGGTTACCGGTTTTATTGCTGGCAAGCAAATTAGGCAGTTTTTGTCTGATTTGTTAGATTTTCGTGAATTTTATGTCGACAAGCCGATGAAAGTTTCCTACCGTTTTTAGAACAGGTTGCCAAAACCGGGTTTAGGGAGAGCAAACACTGGCATCAAGATCAGTGATTGAAAAAGGCAAGGCGTAAGCCTTGCTTTTCTTTTGGCCAAAA
>JGI20158J14315_10003297_pt1 | contig 10781 bp, 8 predicted proteins | sample COG_08_FD_14315 | JGI IMG/M metagenome (IMG submission 14315)
AATTTTCCCAGTTACATCTGTTGTACGTACATAGAATTGAGGACGGTATCCTGGGAAGAATGGTGTGTGTCGACCACCTTCTTCTTTTGTAAGTACATAAACTTGTGATTCAAACTTTTTGTGTGGTTTGATTGTCCCAGTCTTTGCAAGTACCATTCCACGCTCAATTTCATCCTTTTGGATTCCACGAAGAAGCACACCTACGTTATCCCCCGCTACACTTTCATCAAGTGTTTTTTGGAACATTTCAAGACCTGTTACAGTTACTTCACGTGTGTCACCGAGACCTACAATCTCTACAACATCACCAACTGTTACTACTCCACGCTCTACACGTCCTGTAGCTACAGTACCACGACCAGTAATTGAGAATACATCTTCAATAGCCATAAGGAATGTCTTTTCTGTATCACGCTCAGGTGTAAGTTGTAGATCTTATCTACCCACTTGTTTTCACCAGAGGCAATAGAATCGTTTTCTGTTAATGCTTCTAATGCAAGAAGTGCAGATCCAGCTACTACTGGAATATCATCACCAGGGAATTCGTAACTGCTAAGTGTATCACGTACTTCAAGCTCTACGAGCTCAAGAAGTTCATCATCATCAACTTGGTCTTCCTTGTTAAGGAACACAACCATGTTAGGTACTCCAACTTGCTTTGCAAGAAGAATGTGCTCTTTAGTTTGTGGCATTGGCCCATCAGCACCTGATACTACAAGAATTGCACCATCCATTTGTGCAGCACCTGTAATCATGTTCTTAACATAGTCAGCGTGACCTGGACAGTCTACGTGTGCGTAGTGACGAGCTTCTGTCTCGTACTCTACGTGTGCAGTGTTAATAGTAATTCCACGTGCCTTCTCTTCTGGAGCTGAGTCAATATCAGCATATCCTTTACCACCTTGCTTTCCACCACGTGATGACATTGCCATAGTGATTGCTGCAGTAAGAGTTGTCTTTCCGTGGTCAACGTGACCAATTGTTCCAATGTTTACGTGTGGTTTTGTACGTTCGAACTTTTCGCGTGCCATAGTTTAAAATAGGTTAAAATCAATTTGATTTTGGCTAAAAATATTCCAATATCTACGATTAGAATCGGAAATGCGCAAAAGCTTTATTTGCTTCTGCCATACGGTGAGTATCTTCACGCTTACGAATAGCTCCACCTGTATTATTTGCTGCATCCATAATTTCTGCAGCAAGTTTTGCTACCATGCTACGTCCAGAACGTGCACGTGCAGCAACAAGAAGCCAACGAAGAGCAAGAGCTGTTCCACGGTCAGACTTAACTTCAAGTGGTACCTGAAGTACAGCTCCACCTACACGGCGAGATTTTACTTCAACTTTTGGTGTAATGTTTAAAACAGCCTGACGAAGTACCTCAAGTGGATCTTGTGATGTTGTTTCTGAAATATGAGTCATTGCTTCGTAAAAAATACGGTAGGCAACACTCTTTTTACCTTTCTTTAAAAGGTGGCTTACTAAGAGACTTACTAAGCGGCTTTGATATACTGGATCCGGCGCAACCGGACGCTTTTTTGCAACTTTTCTACGAGACATAAGGTCAATTAAACGTTTAAATTTTAACTAGGAGAATAAACTAAAAAAAAGAGGGTTTATCCTTTTGGACGTTTTACTCCATACTTTGAACGGCCTTGTAAACGACCCTTTACACCTGCTGTATCAAGTGAACCACGAACAATATGATAACGTACTCCTGGTAAGTCTTTTACACGACCACCACGTACTAATACCACAGAGTGTTCTTGAAGGTTGTGTCCAATTCCTGGAATATATGCTGTTACTTCAATCCCGGTTGTTAAACGAACACGGGCTACTTTACGAAGTGCAGAGTTTGGTTTTTTTGGTGTTGTTGTATAAACACGTGTACAAATCCCACGACGTTGCGGACATGACTGTAACGCTGGTGATTTTGTCTTCTTTTCGATCTTCATTCGCTGAGATCGAATTAACTGTTGAATCGTTGGCATAACTAAAATTATTCTTTATAAAGAAATTGTAAAAATCCTAAAATACGAGCTTGCTTCACTGCTTTAGCAAGTTGACGTTGCTGTTTTGCAGTTACACCCGTTAAACGGCGTGGTAAAATTTTACCTTGTTCCGTAATAAAACGACGGAGGAGATCAACATTTTTGTAATTAATGATCTCGCCAGCGTTAATTGGAGACGTGCGTTGACGTGAAAAATTCATAGATAAATTAAACTAAAAAATAAACAATTGTATTTTTTAACTTATATAGATACTTTGCTTCAAAGATTAGTCAAATTGAAACAAGTGAATAACAGTTTTTCTGTATTCCAAATAAATATAAGCAAAATACAAGCACAAGGAACACTTTGCCTACTCACACAAAACAAATAAGCAAATATGTGCAAGGAACATCCTTTGTATGTACTACTCAACAAGCAAAACTCTAATCTAAATTAAAGCTTTTGCATCAAATTGAAGCATATATACCGCGGAATTGCAAGAAGGATTCTAAGAACAAACAAATAAAATCATATTCTTTTTGAAAAATGGAGAAAAAACTAAAATATACTCGGAAAATTAATGAATCTTTAAACTTATATGAAATACCCCCAAGGGAATTCGAATCCCTGTTACTTCCGTGAAAGGGAAATGTCCTAGGCCTCTAGACGATGGGGGCAAATGGGAAAGACCATCATTACTCTTTATTATAAAACGGGGCTTTTACAAATGTCAATTAATTTTTTACTGTTTAGCGAAAAATAGATTTTTCTTGGAAAAAACTAACTAATCAACTTGTCTTAGAGAGGACTCGAACCTCCACGCATAATGCACTAGCTCCTAAGGCTAACGTGTCTACCATTCCACCACTAAGACTCAAGGCACTATAAAAGGTATCTAATTTAAGTATACCTTAACGACCTGTCGTTTGTAACCAGTTTTGGGCTTCACTATAATTTAATGGAGCTAAACGAATTGCTTCTTTCCAATATTCAGCAGCTTTTCCAAATAATGTTTCAGAATCAGGAATATTTCCTGCTTCAAGGGCTTGCTCACCTCGGTAATGATAAATTACAGCAATATTATTTAAAGCTTGTGGAAGTGCTGGATTTCGATCAAGCGCTTGATAATAATATTCAAGTGCTTTTGTATGTTCTCCATTACTTGTATGAATTAAACCAATATTATAAAAAATATAGCTACGGTCATACGGATCTACTTCTAAACGCATAGCTTGATAGTAGTTCTGTAACGCTTCCGCATACTCTCCTTCGGCTTGTGCAGACATGCCGTCACGGTAATAAATAAAAGCTTCTTTCTCATTACGAGTTGTTGGCAACACCTTTAATAAAATATCAGCGACAACAGTAAAGGTCTTATCAATAAAGTTATCGTTTCGTTGGGAACGTGGCATAAATCGTAAAGGTTTTTAAATAAAACTGAACTAAGTTCAGCAATAATACTATTTGTATATTAATAGTATAGCTCTAGAAGAAAGAAATACAAAATGTAATCTCCCAATAAAACTATATAAAATCTTCGATTCGAAATTTAAAATTTCAAGTAACAAAACAAGACTATCAAAATACTACTATAATGTAGTAGTATTATACTACAGGAATAAAAAAATCATTAGTAAAACTTAGGAGAGATCATAATGGCTCGATACCGTGGACCGCGCGTAAAAATTGTACGACGACTTGGGGAGCTCCCAGGATTAACAACAAAAGTACCAAACCGTACATATGGACCAGGACAACATGGTCAAGCATCTTCAACAGGAAAACTTACACAATTCCGTGTACGTTTACAAGAAAAGCAAAAATTACGTTATAACTATGGAATTTCTGAAAAACAACTTTTAGCATATGTACGCCGTGCACGTCGTGCTAAAGGTCCAACAGGAGAAGTATTACTTCAAATGTTAGAAATGCGTTTAGATAGTACTATTTACCGTCTCGGATTTGCACCAACAATCCGTGCAGCACGCCAATATGTTTCACATGGTTTAATTACTGTAAATGGGCAGACAGTAAACATTCCAAGTTATAACTGTTTACCAGGTGAAACAATTGCAAGTACATCAAACCCAGTTATTGAAAACTGTAAAACTTTTGGTGGAGCCGTTCCATCACATTTAACAGTCGACACATCAAAAACTACAGGAAAAATTGAACGTGTTATTACACGTTCACAAATTGCTTTAACAGTAAACGAACTCCTTATTATTGAGTTCTACTCACGTAAAGGATAATTTTTATTTTTTTTATTCCAGTAAAATATCCTTTCTCCAATTTATCAACTCTAGATTGGAAATCCTATTTTTTTCATGGTATAATACGGATATAATAAATCTTTTTTTATGTAAAAAAACATATGGAAGCTAAATTAAAAACTAGCTTCCGTATGTTTAAGTTTATTTAATCCTCATGCTCCTCAAATGGATCACGGAGATCTTTTGATGGCGGGCCAAAACCAATGTAAATTGAGTAGCCTGTCACACTAATCAATAAACACCAAAGAAAAACGGCGTAAAAAAATGCTGGAGTTTCCATAATTAGGTTGAACGTTAAATTTTGATATAGTTTAAAGTAGAAAGTAAAAAAACACAAATGAATGTAAGAAATTTATTAATATGAGCAACGAAACTAAACTTGCTGGAACAGGAAAAGTAACAGCTTTAGGAACAGCATTACGCCCACTTAACTCTGAGTACGGGAAAGTAGCACCAGGATGGGGAACAACAGTAGTAATGGCAGTATTTATTGGATTATTTGCTGTTTTCCTCGTAATTCTTCTTGAAATCTATAACCGTTCATTACTTCTTGATGAAGTTGAAATGAGCTGGCTTTCAAGTACTGGTTACTAAACTAAAACTTAACCTGAGCTGACACAATCTTAATTTAAGTTATTGGTCACATATCGGTGTCACATTAATGTGACACCAATACTAAATAAATCCATTTCGGATAGGATTCGAACCTACACAGAACAACTTAGAAGGTTGTTGCCCATCCCTTAGGCGACCGAAACATAATATATAGAAAAATGAATACCCATATTATACGAGTGTAAAATATTGGCTACTAAAATACAAGCCTCCTGTCGGAATTGAACCGACGACCCTCGCATTACAAATACGATGCTCTAGCCGCTGAGCTAAGGAGGCGTTTTATTAAGAGTATAAAAGATTTACCTCATAGATGCAAGTGGCATTATTTAAATGGGATACAAAAGAATCATTAGACAAAGGTAAGTACATATGTTATATTTTGAATAATAATAAAGGTAAATCTAATACTCACTATTTGATATAACCTTAGTTGTTTAACTAAATATTCTAATTCCTCAGTAGCTCAGCGGTAGAGCGATCGGCTGTTAACCGATTGGTCACAGGTTCAAATCCTGTCTGGGGAGAACAACCTTAAGGTTTAAATAATAAATCAATATTTGCATGTGATGCTATTTTGATTTATTATTTAAATAAACATGTATATGTATTATATTCAATAATACGATAATTCATCAAAAAGACTAGTAAGGGAACAAAATTCTGTTTTAAGCATACCCACTAAAATAAGTAATACCAAAGATAAACCTATGAATAAAAACCAATCCTGTTACTTAGAACAAATAATGTTCATATTTTACACTACTGAGTTGCATAGAAATAATATCACCAGGAAATTGACTTTACGTTAAATTTAATCATCGTTTATTAAAAATACTTCAATAGTTAATCATTTATCTTATGACGCTAAAAAACACTGAATATTCAAATTCAAAAGAAAAGTCTTTAAATGACTCGTGGCGTACTACAAATCCCGCAAAACCTAATACTGAAGCACTAGAAATCCTTTTCACACCTATAGAAAATAAAGGATTAGATCCATCAGAAGTTCCTTTTGTACTTCGTGTAGACCAATATGACAGTAAACTTACTTTAAATTTACGACCAACTCCAGCAAAATTGTTAACGATGGAGTCGTTTCACCGCCGCAATAACTATTTAAATATTGCAAAACTAGCCTATCCCAATCTTTGGGAAGGCTTACGTTCTCCATATAAAATGCGTGGTTTAAATACGAAGGCAGCGACCCTTCCAACAACAACACTACCATTAGTAATAGTCGGCCAAACTACACAAATGGGTTTAGTGGCAACTAATAAGTTAGGACGCACATTATTAAAACCATTAATGTATGTAGTATCCAAAACATCTTGGGCCGGATTCATTATACATGCAGTTGCCAGTAGTACTGTATGGACTGTATTCGAAATTTATGAGTTCATTCGATATCAACTTATTCAACCAGTAATTTTACCTGTTTTAGACCCTTTAATTGGAGATGAATGGAGTCAAGGGCGGGCTGCACTTGAAACGTGGTTCGACAAACAACGTGCAGTATTAGGGCGTAGCCGTGGGAATACCTACATTTCTGCATTTCTAAATCGTTGGAAATATTCGATCGCATACCTTGCTGCTAATCAATTTTATTTTGTTGATCAATTTATTAAGAGTAGTTTTACAATTCGACGTGCAATTCAATCAACCGTTCCCATTACTGTTCTAGCTTATATTGCCTATAGTACTGCCCGCTCTCCAGAAAAGGTGCCAAACCGTGCTGTAACAGAAGTTAGCAAAAGCTTAAAATCCTACAACTATACACATCCCAATATTGAACTCCGTGCCCAATTTGAGGAAGAATTTGGGTCAATCCCACAAAGTGAACTTTTCCGTACCGGAGATGGCTTTTTATTCAACCGATATCGATTTAGTCGCCGTGAATTTATTGGAGGAGAGTATGTTGAAACACCACAGCTTCAACTTCGAAATATTATCCACCCACGTGAACTAGAACGTATTAGTATCTACGATAGTATTAACCCTTCTTCGAACGACCAAGACTTTGACGGAAGAACGATGCTAAGTAATAAAATTGGAACATATGAATGGGAACCAGAAGAAGCAGATCAAATTCCATTACAACGGGATGATGAAGGGCAACTTACTGGCGGATATAACCCCAATTATTATCCAACCGCTAATTATAACAACTTACAACAAACCGATAAAGAAGAATTAAAAGGCTACTTATCATTAAAGAAACGTTTGGTACATGAGACCTATCAAGAGGATATTGAACAGGAAGAAACTAAAAGATTTAAAAAACGTAAGGAGATTTTAACTCCATACGTTAAACATTCCTATGAAATGTTAAATAAAAAGGTCCAAAAGTTTTACGAAAAATATAACCTTAATAAATTACCCGGAAAACATATAAATATCCCAAAAACATTTACGGGAAATTTAATGTTATTAGATTCTCCAATCTACTGTCCGCCATGGGAAACTGAATATCTCAACTATGAATCTCGACAAGATTGCATCGATGAAGAATTTGCTCAACCGGAAAATACTGAACTTCCATATGATTCAGAACAACGTCCCCAACGCTTAATCTTTTCGCCTTTTTCTGTAGAATCCCGCTTTTGTCTAGGAATGGATCGCACGCGTACACTCGAAGTCGAACCACCAGTTCAAAATGGAACAACAAAGCTTTTCCACTATGGTTTCGGGGGTATGGCTAATAGTACAGAAACCTTTGGTCTAAGTACATTAAAAAGCTTCCATCAAATGGAAATCTATTACAACCAATTTTTAGCAGGCGAAACTGCTATTAAGACTAAATACCCATTTCTTTTCCGACCAACTGAAAATCCTGATAAGTTATCTAATGATCGTCCTAAAAGTCTTTGGTCTAAGTTTCTTCCTGACGAGAACAATGACGAGAAAGAAGTTGTTGTAAACGTAAGACNTGCATTTAAAAATTTAATGTCGGCACTTNAAAAGGACCCCCCTGAACCAATTAGTACGAATTTCAAACTAATTAATGATAATGACTTTGTCGAAGAAGAAGACAANGAATTTAGTATTGAAGATCCATTCGGTAACGAAGAAGAATTGATNGAAGAAACAGAAGATCTCACCATCAATACCATTGGAACTATAGAAGAAGACAAAACTGATCTCGATACTATAATAAATAAATTGGAGTCTACGATTGAAGAACCAATAACTATTAATGCACGACAGCCATTATGGTTTGGCGAAGGAAATTTCTTCCTTAATCAATATGAAAATAATCCATGGAATCTTGGCTTTTGGGGAACGATTAGCTATGTATTTATATCCAATATTATTTTTTATGCTTTAATCGAAACATGCCTACGATTAGAATGTGAGGGCGTACGTATTCGACTTGTTGAAAAACCAAATGTACACCGTACAATCCAACACGTAGCACGAATGCCAGAAGCAGTTCGAATGAGCCAATATGTGGGGGAAACAATTCGTACAGTTTCAGTACGTAAGCTTTTATTAGCATTCCAGGCAAAACGTGGAGTTCAATTATACGGGCAAGGGGCATGGGGTGAACTTTGGATTAAGGGAATTCGACCAATGCTATCTCCACAAACAATTTGTAAACTAAGTGACCTCACTGAACCTATTCGAAAAAACTTTGTAGAGAGAAACCCATCCCCCGGTGTAAAGAAATTATGGTTACCCGGAAATAAAACAACTGCACCTCGAAATTTACCTCATAAACTTGGACTTCCTGAATCGTTAATGCCAGATATTAAAGGACGTTATTTCCACTTTGATAAAGTTGTTACGAATTTAGAAAACTATATTGGCCCGACAACAAGTAATGGAAATCCAATTACACCAACTATTCTTACGGAACGTCAAAAAACCGTTAACCGTTTAGGTGGTGAACAAATGGTTATTCAAGGTCTTCAATTTGGTACTCGAGTACAAGATGAGGTTTGTAATTTCCCATTACTTGCATTAATCAAACCTGGGACTTATCGTATGAATCGTTTACCAAAAGGAATGATCCTTCTTGGTGACTCTGGAAATGGACGTGCTTATTTTGTGCGTACTCTTGCAACTGAAGCTCGACTTCCTTTACTTATTACAGAAAGTAACCGCTACCTTCACCCTAAATTGGGACTAGTTCGATTAAAAACTCTTTTTAAACGTGCACGAGATCAAGCACCCAATATGGTTTTCATTAGTGATATGGACTTTATGACCCGACACCGTGAACGTTACCCAAGTTTCGGTTCAGTCCGAGCAACTACACACTTACTAATGGCAATGGACGGTTTTTCTAGTGGCGATACAAATACAGCCTCAGAGCGTAATATCTTTGTAATGGGAAGTATGGAAACAACAGCTCTAATGGATGACGCTTGTCTTCGATCAGGACGTTTTGAATGGGTATTACGTTTTTACTACCCACCGGTGAAAGAACGTTACCAAATGCTCAAAGTACATAGTAAAAATTCCATTGTAAATACTGCATTTGATGTAGATTGGGAATATTATGCAAAAATGACATATGGTTTTAGTTGTTTAGATATCCGTGCCCTTATTACTACATCGGCAATGTATGCATTAAAAACATATTCAACTGCACATACAGGTGACACTATTGCTTATGCACTAGGCCGCGTAAATCATATGCATGATTTAAATGGAGCAACTTTTATTGAACCTGTTACACTTGGCTTATTCGAACGGGCTGATTTTGCTCAACGACGAGAACAAGCAACACAGCATGCACCATTTTTCACACAAACTGGTCATGTACCAATGTATAAGAAATTAACAAACCTATTCCGTGTATTAGCTGAAACTGAAGGAGATACTTTAAATAAACGTTGGGCGTCCACGCTTGCTCCAGGTGAAAGTATGAAGTCTCAATTAGATGCATCTGTTGGAATTGAAGAAGGTCTCGTTGCTTTCCTTTGTGAAGGACTTTTCCTTTACAATACACAAAAAGCTATTGGACCATATCCATTTGTGGCATTTAACACATACTGTTCTCCAGTATTTGACAAAACACATGCTTTTGTAAAAAAATATATTTCACAATACTCAATGGAACGCCGCTTAACACCTGAGTTATTTATTACAGCATTTGATGTTTGGCGACATAAACATCCAACAGAATGGAAGCCAACAGGTCTCCTTAGTGAAACATCTATTTCAACACGTAGCCGAACAACAGCAATGTGGCGAAGTACACGATTTAAAGAATCGTATTCAATTATTGGTGGGCTCACTGAATTAGAAAATGAATTCATTTTTGGAGTATCCCCGATTGCAAATAAAATTAAAAACCGTATGAGTTTTATTGGAACAAAAGGTATCGAATCATATTCACGTGATTCTGCTATTTTTGGAACATTTGAAACTAATAGTGATCTTTCATTTAAGTGCCGTAAAGATACCACATCACGCCGTGTAGACCAATTTTCATCAGAACTACTTGGACGATTCCAAAAACACCGTCGCTCACGTAATGTGACAGTCAAAAAATTCCAAAAAGTCTAATCAAATTGTATGGAAACTATTTAAAATTTTCTCGTAAAGTGGAAATTCACTACTTTTTTGAAAAAGGTGTTCAGCTTTTTTTTCTAATATTTGACATATTTTTTTGCATTTATTAGGTGCAACGATATAATATAAACGAGTCTCGTGCAGATAGGTTAAATTTTAACTTAATGTACGGGCTTTTACAGAAATGTTGAAGGAGTACCATATGTCAGGTTCTACAGGAGAGCGTCCTTTCGGTGACATCATTACAAGTATCCGTTACTGGGTGATTCACAGCGTTACAATTCCATCTTTATTTATTGCAGGATGGCTTTTTGTAAGTACTGGATTAGCATACGACGTGTTTGGAACACCGCGTCCAAACGAATACTTTACAGACGA
>JGI20158J14315_10003306_pt1 | contig 10763 bp, 13 predicted proteins | sample COG_08_FD_14315 | JGI IMG/M metagenome (IMG submission 14315)
TCTAGTACAAAAAATATGCGCTGATTTAACTGAATTGCGAGCGCTTAAAAAAAACCGCTAAATAAGTTTTTTTGTCTCACAATTCAAAATCGGTAGTTATTTATGAATAAAAATTTGAACATAAAAAGTATAACAATTGATAAACCATTAAAATTGGACTGTGGGCAAACTATCAATAATTTTCCCTTAGCATATGAAACTTATGGAATACTTAATGAAAAAAAAAATAATGCTATTTTAGTTTTTCATGCTCTAACAGGTGATCAGTTTGTTTCTGGAAAAAATCCACTTACAAAAAAAGATGGTTGGTGGTCTTATGCTGTAGGACCAGACAAAGCAATTGACACTAACAAATATTTTGTAATTTGTGCAAATGTGATTGGAGGGTGTATGGGTTCTTTTGGTCCAAGCAATATAAACCCAGAAACAAATAAAATTTATGGTACTGATTTCCCTGTTATCACAATTAATGACATGGTAAATGCTCAATCTAATCTTCTAGATTTTTTTAAGATTGAAAAATTATTTGCAGTTACAGGCGGTTCAATGGGTGGAATGCAAGTATTGCAATTTGTAAGCAACTTTCCTGATAAGGCTAAAATAGCAATACCTATTGCTTGCACATCTAATCATTCGGCACAAAATATTGCATTTAATGAACTCGGAAGACAATCAATTATGGCTGACACAAATTGGTCAAACGGAGATTACTCAAACCAAAATAAAAATCCTGAGAAAGGACTATCTGTTGCAAGAATGGCAGCCCATATAACTTATCTATCAAAAAATGGATTACAGGAAAAATTTGGTAGAAAACTACAAGAGAGAGATGACTTAAAATTTAGTTTTGATGCTGATTTTCAAATAGAAAGTTATTTAAGACATCAAGGTTCTGTTTTTGTAGATAGATTTGATGCAAATAGTTACCTATATATCACAAGAGCAATGGACTATTTCGACTTGGTTAAAGAACATGATGGAAATTTATCAAAAGCATTTGAAAAAACTAAAACTAAATTCCTTATCATATCATTTACTTCAGATTGGCTTTATCCAACTTCTGAAAATAAAGAAATTGTTATTGCTTTAAATGCCATAGGTGCAGATGTTGGATTTGTTGAAATTGAGTCTGACAAAGGACACGACTCATTTTTGTTAAATGTATCTAAGTTTTTAGATACCCTGAAAGACTATATTAATAACTCCTATTTAAAAAATTAACTATGAAACAAGAATTTAAGATAATCTCAAATTTTATTGAAAAAAATACTAGAGTTTTAGATGTTGGTTGTGGAGATGGAACTTTAATGCAATTTTTAAAAAATAATAAAGAGATAGATATAAGAGGAATTGAAATTTCTAAAAATAACGTTCAAAAATGTTTTTCTAAAGGTTTGACTGTTATCGAAGGCGATGCGGAAAAAGACCTTACACAATTTCCAGATGGCTCTTTTGATTTTGTAATCCTAAGTCAAACACTTCAGGCTTTTTTAAGTCCTGAAACAGTTATTAAAGAATTATTAAGAGTAGGAAAAAAAGCCATAGTTACTGTGCCAAATTTTGGATTTTGGAAAGTAAGGCTTCATTTATTGATAAAGGGAACTATGCCAATTACAAAAAATCTTCCTGATGAATGGTATAATACTCCTAATCTTCATATGTGTACTATTAAAGATTTTTATAATTTTTGCCATGCCAGAGAAATAAAATTAGATAAATCTTTGGCTTTTCATAATGGTAAAACCTCTTCTATTAATGAAATAAATTTAAATTTTAAAAATTTATCAGCAGAATTAGGTATTTTTTCAATTGAGGGATAAATGAAAATTCAAGTAATACCCTGCCTTCAAGATAACTATGCATACTTAATAATTGATGAAAAAAATAGCACCGCATGTGTAATTGATCCAAGTGAGTCTAAACCTGTTATAAATTTTTTAGAAAAACATAAGATAAGATTAAAATTTATACTTAATACACATCATCATTATGATCATGTAGGAGGCAATCAAGAACTAAAAGAAAAATATACAGCAAAAGTTATTGGTTACAAAGGAGATAAAGATAGAATTCCTGGAATAGATTTTCTAATTAATGATCAAGAAAATTGGAAACAAGGAAATTTTGAAGCAAAAGTAATTCATATTCCAGGACATACACTTGGCCACATATGCTTCTACTTTTATAAAGAAAATTCTGTTTTTACTGGAGACACTCTTTTTTCATTGGGTTGTGGTCGAATTTTTGAAGGCACATATTCTCAAATGTACAACTCTTTAAAAAAATTAAAAATGCTTCCAGAAAATACAAAAATTTTCTGTGGTCATGAATACACAAAACAAAATTCAAAATTCTGCATAATGTATGATAAAAATAATCAAAATCTTAAAAATAAAATTAATGAAATTGAAAAAAAATTGGAAAAAGGTCTGCCCACTATTCCCTCAACTATTAAGGATGAATTGGAGTGTAATATTTTCTTAAGATCAGACAATTTAGAAAATTTTTCAAAACTAAGAGATTTAAAGGATAATTTCTAACTATTCGTACTTGACTAAAATATACTCCCGACTATATTGCTGTTATTAAAAATTAGGTAAACAATGTCATACGCAATTATTCAAACAGGTGGAAAACAGTACAAGGTAAAAGCTGGTGAGATTCTAAAAATTGAGAAATTAGAAGAATCTAAACCTGAAACAAAAATTGAGTTTAAAGAGATTTTAGCTTACGGAGATGATAAAACAATTGAAATTGGTCTACCAACAGTTGTGGGCGCAAAGGTAGAGGCTGATCTTGTTGAAAATGGAAAAGATAGAACAATATTAATTTTTAAAAAAAGAAGAAGACAAAATTCTAGAAGAAAAAATGGTCATAGACAGCAATACTCATTAATAAGGATTAGAAAAATTTTTTCAAAAGATGGAAAAGTTCTATCTGAAGCAGAAAAAATGGTAAAACCAGTTAAAAAAAATGAAAAAGTAGAAACAAAAAAAATTAAAACAAAAGCTAAAACTAAAGTAGTAACAAAAAAAAAAGTTGAAGCAAAAACTATAAATAAATAAACCAGGTAAATTATGGCAACAAAAAAAGCAGGTGGATCATCAAGAAACGGAAGAGATAGTGCTGGTCGTAGACTTGGTGTAAAAAAGTATGGTGGTGAAGTTGTGGTTCCTGGAAATATTATTGTTAGACAAAGAGGAACAAAAATTTTTCCTGGTGAAAACGTAGGTATGGGCAAAGATCATTCAATTTTTTCTGTTGTTAAAGGAAAAGTGGTATTTAAAAAAGGAAAATCAGACAGAACATTCGTTTCCGTAAAACCCAATTAGTAGTACAACTAAAACAAAGAGTTGTATCATGAAGTTTCTAGATCAAGTTAAAATTTATGTAAAGGCTGGTAACGGTGGAGATGGCTCTCCAAGCTTTCGTAGAGAAAAATTCATAGAGTATGGTGGTCCAGATGGTGGTGATGGTGGTAAAGGTGGTTCTATAATCTTAAGATCAGAAAGAAACTTAAATACTTTAATTGATTACAGATTTCAACAACATCATAAAAGTCAAAGAGGTGAAAATGGTTCAGGACAAAATCGTACTGGTCGTGGTGGTGACGATTTATTTTTAAAAGTTCCAATAGGTACACAGGTTTTTGAAGAGGATAATAAAACATTAATTTATGATTTTAAAAAAGAAGGTGACGAGTTTGTTGTTGCAAACGGTGGAAAGGGTGGACTAGGAAATACCAGATTTAAAAGTTCAACCAACAGAGCACCAAAAAAATTTACAAAAGGTGAAATTGGAGAAGAGTACATTATATGGTTGCAATTGAAAACTATTGCAGATGTTGGTATCGTAGGATTACCTAATGCCGGTAAATCAAGTTTATTGGCGGCTCTTACTAATGCTACTCCTAAAATAGCAAATTATAAATTTACAACTTTAAACCCAAACCTTGGTGTTGCTAGTTATGATAACAAAGAAATAACTCTAGCTGATATACCTGGGCTAGTAGAAGGTGCTCATGAAGGTACAGGTCTTGGAATTCAATTCTTAAAACACGTCGAAAGATGCAAAACTTTAATGCATTTAATTGATATTACTAATGAGAACCTTGAAATTACATATCAACAAGTTAAAAATGAACTAGGAAGTTACAGTAAAGAGCTTCTAAAGAAAAAAGAAATTATTGTACTAAATAAAACAGATTTATTGAATAAAAATGAAGTAAAAAAAATCATGGAGGATTTTTCTAAAAACAAAGACTCAGAAGTAGTAACTCTTACAACATTAGAAAAATCTTCTATCTCAAAAATTAAGGCAAAACTACTTTCATATGTATCTTAAGAATTCAAAAATAATCGTTATAAAAATAGGATCATCTTTACTTATTGATGAAAAAAAAAGAATTAGAAAAAAGTGGCTCTCTGAATTTGCCAAAGATATTCAAATGTTAATAAAGCAAGATAAAAAAGTTATCATTGTTAGCTCAGGTGCTATAGCAATGGGTTGTAAAAAATTAGATCTAAGTAAAAAAAATTTAAAACTTGATAAAAGCCAAGCAGTAGCTTCAATAGGGCAAATTCAACTTATGAATCTATTTTCGAAATATTTTGTTAAATCAAAAATTAACATTTCACAAATTTTACTCACACTTGAAGATACCGAACAAAGAAGAAGGGCTCTTAATGCTAAAAGAACTTTTGATAATTTATTTCAATTAAGTTTTGTTCCAATAGTTAATGAAAATGACAGTATAGCAACCTCTGAAATTAAATATGGTGATAATGATAGACTGGCGTCTCGTGTAGCACAAATATCTGGTGCTGATTCTCTTATATTGCTTTCTGATGTTGATGGTCTTTATACTCAGAATCCTAAAATTTATAAAAAAGCAAAATTATTAAAAGAGATAAAAAACATTGATAAAAATATAGAACAAATAGCAACAAAAAGTATTGGTGAACACGGTACTGGTGGTATGAAAACTAAAATTGATGCTGCAAAAATTTGCCAACTTTCAGGGTGTCAAATGGTCATAGCTAATGGTTTATTAATTAGACCAATTAAAAAAATAATAGACAAAAATAATTGTACGTGGTTTTTGCCCAAAATATCTAAATTAGATGCAAGAAAAAAATGGATAATCAGTTCTGTCTCACCTAAAGGAGAGCTTATTATTGATGATGGTGCCAAACAAGCTCTTTCAAATGGTAAAAGTTTATTAGCAGCAGGAATAAAAAAAGTTTCTGGTAGATTTCAAAAAGGTGATCATGTAAAAATTTTAGATAAATTAAATTCTGAGTATGCAAGGGGTTTAAGCTCTTTTTCATCAGATGAAATATTAAAAATTATGGGCCACCATTCAAAAGAAATTGAGAGATTACTGGGATATATTACTAAATCTGAAGTTATACATAAAGATGATATGGTAAAAGTATAGTATGAACAAATATATGAATTTGATAGGACAAAATGCAAAAAAAGCATCCCTGGGAAAAATTAATACTAAAATAAAGAATCATGTTTTAAAAATATATTTCTCATTATTAGATAAGGAAAAAAAATCTATATTTCGAGCAAACGCAAAAGATGTAAAATTTGCGGTAAAAAAAAAATTAAAAAATAATTTGATTGATAGACTGATAATTGACCAAAAAAAATTAAATAATATTAGAAACTCTATAGATAAAATTATTAAGATCAAAGATCCTATTGATAATACTCTTAAAAAATGGAATAGACCCAATGGATTAAGAATTAATAAAGTATCAATACCTATTGGGGTTATTGGGGTTATTTATGAAAGCAGACCTAATGTTACATCGGATGTTGCTGCTTTATGTTTTAAATCTGGTAACGCGGCAATCCTAAAAGGTGGCTCAGAAGCTATAAATACTAATAAAATTTTAGCTAATTTATTTAGAAAGGCCCTTAAAAAAAGTAAGGTTAATGAAAATTTTATACAGTTTATAGAATCGAAAGATAGAAAAATGGTTGATTTCATGCTTTCAAAAATGAAAAATTATATTGATGTAATCATACCCCGTGGAGGTAAAAATTTAGTAAAAAGAGTTCAAAAATTATCAAATATTCCTATTATTGGACACCTGGAAGGCCTCTGTCATACTTTTATTGATAAAGATGCTGAATTAAAGATGGCTGCAAATATAATTTATAATGCTAAATTAAGAAATACTGGTATTTGTGGTGCTACAGAAACTATCTTGCTTCATAAAAAGATTGTTAAAAAATTTTGTAATCCAATTTTAAAAAAACTTGAAGAAAATAGTTGTAAAATCTATGGTGATCATATTTTAAAGAAATATTATAAAGGAAAATTATATCCAGCAAAAGAAAAGGATTGGTACACAGAATACTTAGCTCCTATTGTATCAGTAAAAACTGTAAAAAACTGTGAAGATGCAATTAACCATATCAATAAATATGGAACCATGCATACAGATTCCATAGTCACAAGAAATGACAAAACTGCAAAAAAATTTTTAAAAGGTGTCAAAAGCTCTATTGCTATGCACAATACATCAACACAATTTGCTGATGGTGGTGAATTTGGCTTTGGAGGAGAGGTTGGCATTTCAACAAATGCACTTCCTCCAAGAGGTCCTGTAGGTTTAAGTCAACTTACTTCTTATAAATATGAAATAGTTAGTAATGGTCAAACTAGAAAATAAACTAAAGCACCAAAAAACTAAAATTGGTGTTTTAGGAGGTACTTTTGATCCAGCTCACCAAGGACATTTAAAAATTTCAAAAGAATCAAAAAAAAAATTTAATCTAAAAAATATTATTTGGGCAGTTACCAAAAAGAATCCATTTAAAAATACAAGTAAATCAAACTTAAAAAGTAGAATGCAGTTTGCTAAAAAATTAATAGGGAAAAATGATTATATAAAAGTAAAATTCTATGAAAAAAAAATAAGCTCCAATAGAACAATTGATTTAATCAAATATTTAAATAAAGATAATAAATTTGAAGTATATTTCATTATGGGTGCCGATAATCTTATAAATTTTCATAAATGGCATAAATGGAAATCTATTATTAAAAATTGCAACATTCTTGTGTTTGATCGTAGTGGCTACAAGGCTAAATCTTTAAAATCAATCGCCTTTAATGAAAAAAATAAAAAAAACTTAACATTTATTAATTTTAAAAAAGTTAATATTTCATCTTCTCAATTAAGAAAAATTTGATAAGGTTTAATTAATTAATGGAAAAAAATACAAACTTAAAAAGTATAATATTAGACACTTTAGATTCCAATAAAGCCTTAGACATAATTTCCATAGATCTTAAAAATAAAAGTTCAATAGCTGACTATATGATTATAGCAAGTGGAACTTCTTCAAGACATATTCAAGCTTTATCAGAACAAGTGTTAGAAAAATTAAAAGCTAATGGAATTGAAAATTCCAAAATAGAAGGCAAAGAAAGTGGTGATTGGAAATTAGTTGATGGAATAGATTTAATTATTCATATATTTAATCCTGAAAAAAGAAAATTTTATGAACTTGAAAAAATGTGGTCAGAACTAATTCCTAAGGAAAAAGTTATAATATAAGTATGAAAAAACATTTATTAATCACATCTATTGTATCACTACTTTTTTTTCAAAATAGTTTTTCTGACAATGCTGATGTTTATAAAAAAATAGATCTATTTGGTGAAGTTCTTGAAAAGATAAATAAAGAGTATGTTGATGATGTTGACCAATCTAAAAGCATGGATGCAGCAATAAATGGTTTACTACAGTCCCTAGACCCTTATTCAGCATACATGTCACCTGAAAGCTTTGATAATATGCAAACTGAAACAAGTGGAAAATTTGGCGGACTTGGTATTGAAGTTGGTATGGAAGCTGGTGTTGTCAAAGTAATTTCTCCGATTGATAATACTCCAGCCTCAATAGTTGGGTTAAAAGCTGGGGACTACATTGTAAAAATAAATAATACGCAGGTACAAGGAAAAACATTAATGGAAGCAGTTGAATTAATGAGAGGACCGGTTGGATCAAGCATAGAGTTAACTGTTAGAAGACGTGGAGTTAAAAAAGCATTAATCTTTAATATAACAAGAGAAATTATAGAAGTTCAGTCTGTTAAATCAGAACTTATCGATAATAATATTGGCTATATAAGACTTACCTCATTTAACGAGAACAGTAGTCAACAAATAAAAAAAAAAATTGAAAAACTAAATAAAAATAAAAATTTAAAAGGATATATTTTAGATTTAAGAAATAACCCTGGAGGTTTATTATCTCAAGCTATTAAAATTACAGATTTTTTTCTAGATAACGGTGAAATCGTATCAACTAAAAGCAGAAAAATATCAGAAAATAGGAAATGGTTTGCCAAAAAAGGAGACATAACCAATGGTAAAACACTAGTTGCTCTTATTAACTACGGTTCAGCATCAGCTTCGGAAATAGTAGCAGGTGCGTTAAAAGATCATAAGAGGGCAATTATACTAGGGGAAAATAGCTATGGGAAAGGTTCTGTACAGTCAATAATTCCCTTAAAAAACAAAGGTGCAATAAGATTAACTATTTCTAAATATTATTTACCTTCAGGGAATTCTATTTCTGAGGTGGGTGTAACACCGGATATAGAGGTAATAGAAAATACAGACAATTTTAAATTTAATTCTGAAACAGATAATCAATTAAACTTTGCTATAAAATTATTTAATGGATAAATGAAAAAAAAAAATATTAATTTACCTTTAAGAATTGGGGTAGGAATAGTTGTTTTAAATAAAGAGAATAAAGTTTTTGTTGCAAAGAGAATAGATAATCAAAAAAATTTTTGGCAAATGCCACAAGGTGGCGTTGATAAAGGTGAAGATTATTTAACGGCTTCATATAGAGAGTTAGAAGAAGAAACAAGCATTCAAAGTGTAAAATTAATAAAAGAACTCGATGGATTAATTGCTTATGAGTTACCTAAAAATTTACTTGGAATTATTTGGAAAGGTAAATATAGAGGACAAGAACAAAAGTGGTTCCTAATGAGATTTCTTGGGAATGATGATGAAATTAATATTAAAACTAAAAATCCAGAATTTTGTGAATGGAAATGGGTTGAACTTGAAAATATAACTGACTTAGTCGTAGACTTTAAATTACATGTTTATGAAGATGTTAAAAAAAAAGTAAAAGAAATTCTTAATTAAGAGTTCTTAACACGTCTATTTTTTGATCCAATAAATATTTATTTTGATCAGTAATTTCAGTATTTTTTGAATGTTCTTCTGCTACTGCTAATAGTTCACTAATTTTAGACTTCTCAATATCTTTGATATTGAAAATAGAACTCGTTAATACTGATAAATTATTATTCTTAAATTCTACAATTCCATCTTCAACATAATAATTTTCTTCTCCAGATTGAGAAAAAATTTTAATAATCCCAGGTTTTAAAAATGAGATTATTGAAATATGATCTTTCAAGATACCCATTTCTCCCTCAAAAGCGGGGACAACGACTTCTGTTACATTTTCTTTTGAAAGAAAAGATTTTTCAGGATTTACTATTTCTATTTTAAACTCTTCACTCATTATGCGGCTGCCTCTTTCGCCATTTTTTCAGCTTTTTCTATAGCTTCCTCAATTGTTCCTACCATATAGAATGCAGCTTCTGGTAAATGATCATACTCGCCATTGCATATTGCAGCAAAACCTTTAATTGTTGATTCTAAATCAACTAATTTTCCAGGTGAACCAGTAAAAACTTCTGCAACAAAGAAGGGTTGTGATAGGAATCTTTGTATTTTACGAGCTCTAGCTACTGTTAATTTATCTTCTTCAGAAAGTTCATCCATTCCTAAAATTGCAATAATATCTTGAAGTGATTTATAAGTTTGTAAAACTTTTTGTACCTCTCTTGCAACTCTATAGTGTTCATCTCCAACTATTCTTGGGTCTAAAATTCTAGAAGTAGAATCTAAAGGATCTACTGCTGGATAAATTCCAATTTCAGCTATTTGTCTTGATAATACAGTTGTTGCATCTAAGTGAGCAAAAGATGTGGCAGGTGCCGGATCGGTTAAATCATCCGCTGGTACATAAATTGCCTGTACAGACGTAATTGATCCTTTATTAGTTGTTGTAATTCTTTCCTGAAGATTACCCATGTCTGTTGCAAGTGTAGGCTGATATCCCACTGCTGAAGGAATTCTTCCCAGTAGGGCTGAAACTTCTGATCCTGCTTGTGTAAATCTGAAAATGTTATCTACGAAAAAAAGAACGTCCTGACCTTCTTGATCTCTAAAATATTCAGCTACAGTTAATCCTGTAAGTGCAACTCTAGCCCTAGCTCCTGGAGGTTCATTCATCTGTCCATAAACTAGTGCTGCCTTAGACCCTGGTCCTTCAGGTTTAATAACTCCTGAGTCAATCATTTCATGATAAAGATCATTTCCTTCTCTAGTTCTTTCACCAACCCCAGCAAATACAGAAAATCCACCGTGTGCTTTTGCTACGTTGTTAATTAATTCCATAATAAGGACTGTTTTGCCAACTCCAGCACCTCCAAATAAACCAATTTTTCCACCTTTCGCATAAGGTGCTAATAAATCAACTACTTTAATTCCTGTAACCAAAATTTCTGTCTCAGTTGACTGATCACTAAATTCAGGCGCAGCTCTATGAATTGGCCACTTTTCTTTTGTCTTAACTTCACCTTTCTCGTCGATAGGTTCACCTATTACATTTACAATTCTTCCTAAAGTTTCTGGTCCA
>JGI20158J14315_10003309_pt1 | contig 10758 bp, 10 predicted proteins | sample COG_08_FD_14315 | JGI IMG/M metagenome (IMG submission 14315)
ATAAAAAAATGCTAAGTAAAGATCAATTTAATAAAGCAGGTTTATTTCGTTCAGTTATTCATAGAGACGGAAAAGTATTTTGTTTTTCTCCACCTAAATCGCAAGATTTTGTTGATTTTACAAATGATCCAGTAAATAATTTAGAGTTTCATAAAAAAAACATTCTTGCAGAAGAGTTCATTGAAGGAACAATGATAAACATATTTCATGATGATGAGTTAGAAATTGCAACGCGTAGTTCGGTTGGCGGAAAAGTGGGATTTTTTAAAAGTGGTGGGGAGGTAAATACATTTAGAACAATGTTTTTGGATGCAGTATCTAATTTAGAGATTACATCAAATGATGATAGAGAATTGTTTAAGCAGCTAGAGAGTTTTCCGAAAAATTATACTTTTTCTTTTGTTTTGCAGCATCCTAAAAACAGAATAGTTGTTCCGTTTAATGTGCCAAATCTTTATTTGGCTGCAGTTTATCAAAATGAAAATAATGTTGTTACAGAGATTGAAATAGATAATAATATTAAAGAAAGTCTCCCATCTTGGGTTAGTTATCCAGAGCAATATAGTTTTGATAGTTATTCTGATTTACATAAAAACTTTACGAATGGCAGTAAAGATTATAAAACAGTTGGTGTTTTTATTAAAAATATTACAACGGGTGTTAGAACAAAAATACGAAATCCTAACTATGAAACGGTAAGACAACTTCGCGGAAATCAGCCAAAACTACAATATAGATATTTGATGCTTCGCAGCACACAAAGAGTAAAAGAGTATTTGAATTATTATCCGGAGCATGCGAATCAATTTGACAAGTATCGTACAATGGTACATGCTTTTACAAAAAGATTGCATGAGCATTATATTTCGTGTTATGTAAAAAAGGAAGGCAAGCTATCTACATATCCAGATGAATACAGAACAAATATGTTTAAGATACATCAACATTATATAAATGATCTTCGAGATGAAAATAAGGTTGTGAATAATAGGGTAGTAATTGATTATGTAAATCATCTACCTGTTCCAATTTTGATGCATGCATTGAATTATCAATACAGTAAAGCAGCAAAAGAATCTAAGCGAAATAAGGTAAATCAATAAAAAATTATAAAAAATATTATTTTATATAATTAATAAATTATTCAGTTTGCTGAAAGTCATTTGCAATATTATTAAATATAACTTCTAGTTTTGATGCAGCGGAAACAAGTAGTTCAATAAGAATGGATTTTTCAGTAGGCTGTTTAAACCCAATCCGAATAATGCTTTCGTCAATATGTGGATGTGGTTTTCTGAAGCCACAAAAGGTCAAGCGTTTATCAGAGTCACTACTTTGCCTATCATAGTGTTTAGCATACAACACATATTCAATTGCTTTTCCAAGAGTGTATCCTTCATTGATAAGCTTAATATCAAAACAGTTAGGAATTGTGTTTTCAGAATTAATGATAAGTTCATGATTTGAAGAAATATCACTTTTAAACTTTTCTAGCTTTTTTAGCATAACGTGGCATGCGCGATATAGTAAATCCATATTTGTGAATTGACCAACTGTCTCTATTTTAAAATCAAAAGAATCTTTTTTAGTAAATGTTTGCCCTTTTAAAAGCATCCAGTCTTTTTTCTCAAACTCAATATTATCTTTAGTCTCACCCTTGTCTTTTAGGACTTTTTCTAGAGAAGAAAGTTCGTCTGCAATTTTTTCTGTATCTGGCGTTCCAGCATATGCACACGCACTCGCCACATTAAAACAACCATCTTGTTTAGCCGTGCCAATTTCTAGTTTAGCAGTAAGTTTTAGTTGTTCTCCAGGAGAATCACTACTGATTTTGGGCCTGAGTCTAGCAATATCAATATAATCATTAGTCAATTGATCGGGTGGAAAGATTTCTTTGACAGCGGCTTCAGAAAGATATTTATCTGTAGTTGAATCTTTAATTTTGATATCTCCAGTAGTAACGTAATCAATAACATCACTATCATTTAGTTTATTAATTTCGATTGTATAATTTTCAATAGGAGCACCCGTATCACTTATATGAATCGGAACACAACTAATTCTTTGTTTTAGAAGCTCATTATTTAAGCGAGTAGTATTTATCTCAATATTAACTTTATTTTCTTCATAAGGCGTTGTTTTGAAAACAACACATGGTATTTCTGATAATATAATACGCCTTAGAGCATTTGCAATACTAACATTTACGTTAGACATTGTAAAACTCATAACATCATTTTCTTCGGTTAAGTGCTTAACTTTAGGATCCATAGTGACTCTTTATAAAATATTATACGAGAATATTTCTATGCAATTTTCTGACAATTAGTTTAAATACAAACTTCATAATCATTATTATACATAATGAGCACAATTTTATATTATAGTAATTATTGTGAGAATTGCAAAAGACTATTATCAATGATAAGTAAAAGTCCAATTAAAGACGATATGCATTTTATTTGTATTGATAAGCGCAAAAAAGGGAATGATGGCGCAACATATATTATATTGCAAAATGGACAAGATGTTTTATTGCCACCAACTGTATCTAAAGTACCCGCTCTTTTACTATTAAATAGAGGGCATCAAGTATTATTTGAACAAGATATAGTCAATTATGTACAGCCTCAAATTGAAACTAGTAAGAAAAGCGCAGTATTGGTAAATGGAGAACCATCCGCTTATGCTTTAGGTGGGTTTGGTAGCTGTTTTGGCGTAGCATCTGATAGCTATAGTTATTTAGATCAAACATCTGATGAAATGTCAGCAAAAGGAGATGGCGGAATGAGACAGACGCACCATTATGCAAGCATTCAGTATAAAGATAATATTGTAACTCCACCAGATAATTATTCTGCAGATACAATTGGTAATATTTCAATGGAAGCGTTGCAACAAAAAAGAATGTCTGATATAAGACAAACAAAACACTAAAAAAGTTTAAAAACATAATAAGTAAAAAGATATACAATGGCTAAGAGACAAATTTTAACAGCATTTAACAATCATTTTGAGGAGTTCGTTGATGACATTAAGCGTGTTTTTCCGGAAGACACTGATATTTCTACAGCAGCAGTTGCATTAAAGCAAATGAGAAAAGCGAACCCAACAATTGTAATAAAAGGTTTTAGGGAATATGTAACACTTCCATATAGCGAGCAGATTGATAATGGTGATATTAATTTTTTCTTAAAAAAAGATTATAAACTAGATGTCGGGGCAGATAATGGAAGTGTAATTTTAGAAAAGATTAATATGTTAAGAAAACCAATATCTGATATGGATCAAGAGGAACAAAAAAAAGTAGTTAAATATATTCAAAATCTTAAGAAGCTCACTGAATTATACATTTAAGCAATCTACGATTTAAAACTACATCATTAGTTTCGTTAATAATGGAATATGAAAAAGAAACTAATGATGATGGAAATTATTCCGAACCTGAGTCAAGTGAAAATGACAAAAAGCATTCTCTCGTAAAGATTTTAAAAGATTTAATTAATGATCTTTTAATTACTTTCCCAGAATTAGAAGAAGGTCTTGATAACAGACTATTATCTATCAAAGATGATAAAGATGATTTGCAAGAAAGTTTGGAATCATTAAAAAAGTATTTCTCAATTGTTTTCCCGGAAAGATTTTTTGATATTTTGTATGAAAATAATGATATTTTCAATAAAGATTGCGATTCTAATGTTTGTTTTTTACCAAATATTGATTATCGGGTGTTATGGGGTGAAAATATTTCTGATAACACAAAGAAAACTTTATGGAAGTATTTGCAGTTGATTATGTTTTCTCTTGTTCCTGATATGAAAGACACTGGTAGTTTTGGGGACACTGCAAAGCTATTTGAAGCAATTAATGAAGATGAGTTTAAAAATAAGCTTCAAGAAACCATGAAAAATATGCAAGAAATGTTTGAATCATCTGATGATGGTGAAATGCCTAATATTGCACCAGACGATCTGCCTAGTCCAGAAACAATTCACGAACATGTCTCTAGTATGATGGAAGGCAAACTAGGAACTCTTGCTAGAGAAATTGCAGAGGAGACAGCAAAAGATTGGAATATTGATGTAGATAACGCATCTTCTGTAAAAGATGTTTTTGGGTCGTTGATGAAAAATCCCACAAAGTTAATGAATATGGTTAAAAATGTTGGAAATAAGCTGGATGAAAAGATAAAGTCTGGTGACATCAAGGAAAGTGAGATTTTGGAAGAAGCAACAGAGATGATGAAAAAGATGAAGGATGTTCCTGGTATGGGAAATATTCAACAAATGTTAAGTAAGATGGGATTAGGTGGGAAAAATGTTAATACTAATGCAATGAAAGCGCATATGGCACAGCAATTAAGACTGTCACAGCAAAAAGAAAGGATTCGGGCTAAACTTGGTAGAAAAAAAGAAGAGCAAGTAAAGATGACACCTGAAGAAATGGAAGAGAAAACGGCAGCTGCAAATAAGGCAATGGCAGAATTATTACAAATGGAAGGCGATGATAATAAGCTAGTATTTAGAGTTGAAAATAATAAACCGGAGCGAAGCACTAAAATATCGAAGAAGAAGAAAAAGAAGAAGAAGAAGAAAAAGAAAAGTAAAGCATAATAAATAAAAAAACTAAGGTTTATATATACACATGAATACTCCATTTTGGTTAAATGACCCAACAATTTTATTAAGCCGGGATAGTATAACTAAAATATGGCCATCTAAAACTATGGATCCTAATGAAAAAATAAATGCTATAACCAGATTAGTTATTTTAATGACTTCATTAGGATTTTTAATTACAAAAAATATGCGTGTTGTAGTTACAGGAGTTGCTACTCTTATTGCTTTAGTAGTTCTTTATTTTGCGCAAAAAAATGCTGGTGAAAGTGAAACAGTAGAGCCATATGAAGGATTTAACACAATGAATAAAGAGCAATTAAATGGTACTGCTTTTACAAGACCCACCGTTAGTAATCCTGTTATGAATGTTCTTATGACAGATTATCAAGATAATCCTAATAGACCAAAAGCTGCACCATCATATAATCCAATTATTAAAGATGAGATCAATAAAGCAACCGAAGATTTTGTTGTAAATCAGTTTGATGATAAAACTGGTATTAAAGATAGATTATTTAAAGATTTAGGGGATCAATTTGATTTAGATATGTCTATGAGACAATGGTATCCTACTGCAAATACTAATATACCAAATGATCAAAAAGCATTTGCGGAGTTTTGTTATGGCGACATGAAATCATGTAAAGAAGGGCACGAAGAATCCTGTATTAAAATGATGCCGCATAGACATATTAATTTATAATTTTAGTAATAAAAAAATATTTGTGAAATGTATAATGGCTTACGTATCTAATTATACATTTAATAATCTTAGTAGAATAGGGAATGATTCTTGCGATCTTCTTCAGCGTAATGTTCAGAATGCAGCATCTTCAAACTATTTATTAACAAATTATAAACCAGCATGTCCAATGAATGATGCTGTTGCTTTTGCAACAAGTCAGCCATCAATTAATTTCAGTGGAAGCAAGCAGGTTGGTATAGGTGGTTGTAATATTGATATTAATTCTGAATTGCATATAACGAATATGACAAGATCAAAAAATAAGATCAGTCTTTATCAGAGACCTTATACAACTGTTCCATTTTTGGGGCGAGGATCTTCGAATCCTGTTTTGGAGTCTCAGATTCAACAAGGTGAGCTCGCAAATAACAGAAAAACTTTGAACCCTAGCTCTGAGGTATCTTACATTAAATACAGCAATGTTCCAATGATACCATCTCTTCAGGCAACTATTTCAAATCCAGCTAATTTGGTAGAAGGAGTCGCAGCAGAAGGATGGATCAGAGGTGGTCTTCCATCAAGAGAGTTGGAGCGCGATAGAGATTACGCAAAAAAATAAATCATTTTTATTAAATTATCTTATTATCAATAAATAATTACTTAAAATTATTGTAATTATTTATGTTACAATGACCAATATTTATGATAAATCATTTGTATGTACTTATCCTGAACTAGATAGTGATGATTTGTATAGATCACAATTTTTGCAGGCATTTAAATTAAAAGAATGGGATGATTCTAAAATAACAAATAAAACAGATATTTTATTTGAAATTGTAAAAGATGAATTAAAAGATATTTTTCATATTTTTAAAAGTAAAAATACTAGATTTACACATTTGATGCTTTTTATGGGAGAGAATGCAACCGAAGATAGTAATTTATTTAGAATATTATTTACATACGATTTATTTTATTTGACACATAGATGCATAATTGATATAATTGATAATAATAAAACCAAACTGCAGCATATTCAAAGATTAAAAGAAGTTATTTGTTTGTAAAGAAATATATATGTGTATATTATATTATGACTTCTACAAGAAATAACAATGCTCCTGCGGAATATTGTCTTCAGCAAAAAACATATACACAGGCAAATGAATACAATGAATACATTTATGCATGTAATTGCGAAGCATATGACCCAGCATTACCTGTACTAGGATTTAACCCAACTAAAATGCCATGGAATACATTTGCGAATAATCCAGTAGATATTGAATCATCATTATTTGGTATCAATTCTACTAATTTGGTTGATCCACAAAAACCAGTTATTCCTGAAATTAAGAAGATCCAGGAAAAAGAGTTTTTTAAAACAAAACGACTTATTATGCCAGAAAGATTTGTGGTATCAAAATATAATCGACCATTTCCAATTGCTCAATAAGTATTTATAGACATTTATTTCTGTTATCAGTATATAAATGCCTTACAAATGTGATACAAGATTTTCAAATTATAGTGATTATCTTAGAGGCCGTGGTTATGAAAAAGAATTAATTTCTTTAATTTGCAACATTGAAGAAGGAAATGTTGAGCTTGGAGCAGTTATACCTAATGGAGAAGATGGTGGCGCTACAATAAAAGGAAATCTGGTGGTAAAAAAAGGAAATGATACTGAAGACGGAAAAGGAAAATTAATTGTCAATGGTGGGACTGCTGGAAATCCCATAGGCGAAAGTGTTAGCGAATTAGATTTAGGTATTCAGACAAAAAATGGCATTAATGTTATTGGTCCTATTATGCAAGCTGTAAATGAATCTCATGTAAAGAGAAGAAAAAGGGGCAATTTATTTACTGCAGCAACGCATAGCTTCAGAGGTATTGATGGAACCTTAACAGAAGTTGTTATTGATGGCGATTTAAAAATAACTGGAGAACACAAATTAGATGTTGGTCATGCTAAAATTACCGCGCTTACATTAGATACTGGAAATACACATGAAGAAGAATCATTTAATATTTATCACGGTGCAAAAGGTGCTTTGGCTGGCTCTACAGTATCTACTAGTGCAGCAGGAAAAGATATTATGGATGTTTGGAATGCGGGTCAAAGTGAGGTGGATAGTGAGGATGCAAAGACGAGGCTTAATAATTTGGTTTTTGCAATAGATGGATTTGATACTCCTGAAGACGGAAAAAGTGGTGCTACAGATATTCATGGACATACTAGAATATTGAAAGGTTTAACACTTTCTAGTAATCCAGGAGATGGAAAAACAATAGTAGGATATAAGAAAAACGATATTGATAATTTAGCGTTAGATGCATATGGTGGTATAAATATGCAAAAAGGTCCAGAAGATGAAAACGGAGTTCCTCATCCTGCAGAATTAAAGCTTTTTGGTGATGATACATCTATGGCAGCAATAAAATTATTTAATGGGTCAAGTGAAATAATTTCAATGAAAAGTAATGGAGATGCAAAGTTTGGCGGAACAATAAAAGGTAATTTACAAGGTAATGTTACAGGACGAGTGTCAGATATTAGTAATTTTACAACAGATGATTTAACTGAAGGAACAAATCAATATTTTACAGAAAAGCGTGCTAGAGAGTCAATTAGTGTAAAAAAAAATGATGGATCATTAATATATGATATCGAAACTGGCAAATTAACATACTCTCCATTAACAAGCAATCAAATAACAAATAAAATAAAATTAGGCACTGGATTAACAGTTGATAGTAAAGGCAATTTATCAATAGGACAAGCTGTTAAAACCAATTCTGATGTTGAGTTTAATAAAGTGACTGCAGATTTTCTTGGAAATGTCAAAGGCAATGTTACAGGACAAGTATCAGATATTAGTAATTTTACAACAGATTATTTAAGTGAAGGGATAAAAAGGCAATATTTTACAAAAGATCGTGCTAGAAAGTCACTTAGTGTAAATAAAAACGATGGATCACTCACATATGATAATAGTTCTGGTGAATTAACATATAAACCATTAACAGATAATGAAATTACAAGTAAAATAAATCTTGGAACAGGCATATCACGTAAAAACAATCAATTAGTTATTGGACAAGAAGTAAATACAACTTCGGATGTTACGTTTAATAAAGTAACTGCAACAAAACTTGTTGGAACGCTTGAAGGCACTGTGACAACACTAGATAATTTTACAACAGATGCTTTAAGTGAAGGGATAAAAAGGCAATATTTTACAGAAAAGCGTTCTAGAGAGTCAATTAGTGTAAATGAAAACGATGGATCACTCACATATAATAATAGTAATGGTGTATTAACATACAATCCATTATCTAATGATGAAATTACAAGTAAAATAAATCTTGGAACAGGTATATCACGTAAAAACAATCAATTAGTTATTGGCCAAGAAGTAAATACAACTTCGGATGTTACGTTTAATAAAGTAACTGCATCAAGTTTTTCAGGTATTAATAGTGATATGGTTGAAGAAAAAGCTAGTGCAAATAATAAGTTTTTTACGGTAGATAGAGCTAGAGAAGCTTTTAGTCAAGGCGATGGAGTGACAATAACTGGTGGCGAAATAAGTATAGGGCAAAATGTAGGTACTAATTCTGATGTCAAGTTTAATAAAGTAACTGCTCAAGATTTTTCAGGAATTAATACTGATATGATTCAGGAAAAAAGCACTGCAAACAATAGATTTTATAAAGATGACAGGGTTATTTCACTTTTTCAAAAATTAAATACTCCTGATAATAATAGTTTTTTAGTGAATAGTGAAGGTAAAATATCTTTGAGTGAAAAAGCAATTCTTGATATCAAAGAAGTATTTACTAATTCTATACAATTTACCGGCATTAACCCTAAGATAACTGGTGTTACTACAGATAATTTAAAGCAAGGTGTAAAAAATCTTTATTATACTGATAGCAAAGTAAAAGAAGTTTTCTCAGGAGGTAACGGGGTAACTATAAATGATGGAAACATAAGTATTGGTCAAGATGTTGGTAAAACATCTGATGTTACTTTTAACACAGTAACTGCTGATACAGTAACTGCTACGAGCTTTGTAGGTATTGCTGAGAAAGCAACTACAGTAGCAAGTCTTTTTAATCAAACAACTGATAATTTAGGAGAAGGAAAAACAAATCTTTATTATACACCCGATAAAGTAATAAATGATTTAAGTAATAAAAGTGATTTTACAACAGATAATATTAATGAAGGACAAAATAATATGTATTTTACAAAAAATAGGGTATTAAATAGTATATCTGGAACTGAGTCAATTGATATAAATAGTAATGGTAAGATAAGCCTTAATGAGACTTTAAAGAAAAATATGGATTTAATTCCAATTATTGATGATAGTATAGGTTATAATAGTACTATTATAAAATCTCTTTCTGATAAAGTAGAAATTTTGGAATCAAGAATATTAGCATTAGAACCTAATAATAATAATAACTAGTTCTACAAAATAAAGACATTTATTTAATTAAATTAAATAAATGGCACGAAAAAAAAGTAAAAACAAAAGAAAAAAAAGCAAAGAAAGAATACCAAAAGCAATTCGAGAACAAACCTGGCTAAAATCTTTTGGAAAAAAATATGAACACAAATGTTATATAAGTTGGTGTGACAATATTATATCAGTATTTGATTTTCACGTAGGTCATGATAAGCCCGAAAGTAAAGGTGGTAAATTGAGAGTTGATAATTTAAAACCTATTTGTGCTAGATGTAACTTGTCTATGAGCAATAATTACACTATTACGGAATGGGATAAATTAAATAATACACAAAGCAGTTGCTGTGGTTGCTTTAAGTTTTGGTAATTTTATCATATAATCAATGAATGATTAAATGATATATTTAAAAATGTTTTGAAAAACTTAGTTACAAACTTAGTTAGAGTATGCAAGACCTCCCATACCACTCATGACGCGAAGGACATTGTAGTTAGGGGCATAGACGCGAACCTTGGCAGTCTTGGTTCCCTCAACGCATGCGTTGGAAAGAACAAGCTGGAGTGTAGCATTGTCGATTCTGGAGAAGTTGCAAGAGCCGGATGGCTGGTGCTCCTCAGGGCGAAGGGCAAATGAATACACGTTAATACCAGTGTCAGGGTTGCGAGTGTGATGCTGGTAAGGCTGAACGAGATCGAAGTAAGTTCCTTCGCGCTCAGAGAATCTATCCTGTCCGTTAAGCTGGAGCTTAGCAGTGACAACTGGGTTCTCACCCCAGCAGTGCATGTTAAGAGCGGTCTCGGCAAGAACGAAAGCACCTGCATCAGACACGGCAGATCTGTAATTAGTGTTCGCTTTTTCATCACCCTTATCCTCCTCGCGGTAACTGAACTCTCCCGCCGACGCCCAGAAACCTGAATCAGCACTGACAACGGCATCAGCCGCACCTGGGTCTTGGAAGAGACCCTCAGA
>JGI20158J14315_10003315_pt1 | contig 10734 bp, 8 predicted proteins | sample COG_08_FD_14315 | JGI IMG/M metagenome (IMG submission 14315)
TGGAGCTGATAAACCATCAGCAATCATATCTTCTTTTTTAAGTGAAGAGAAAGCAGGATGTTGTTTTTTGAAATCATCAAAATTTTCAAATACTGCTTTTACTACTAGATAAACAAGGTCTGCTTCAACCATATTACTAGTTACCACAGTAGCTTTAACGCCAAAAGTAGTCGCATCCTTTTTTTGTCCTGTGTAAGTTCCTTTTGGAATTACAGCTTGCGCATAGTAATCAGCACCACTAATTAATGCCTTAACTTCAGGGCCTGTTAAATTGATAGGCGAAGCTTTAGCTGCACAAGTTGCTGCTTGCTCCATAGCTCCATTTGGAAATCCTACAGAATAACCAAAAGCATCAATTTTACCATCACACAAAGCTTTTACTTGCTCAGATGAAGTTAATTCAGTAGTTGATTTAAAGAAACTATTATCAACACCTTTTGCTTTCATAAGTTCTTCCATAGTTCCTCTTTGACCAGAACCTGGGTTACCAATATTTACAACTTTTCCTTTAAGACCAGCAAAATCTTTAATTTTTGCTTTTTTTCTAGCCCAAATTTGAAAAGGTTCGTTGTGAACTGAAAAAACAGCTCTTAATCCTTTGTACTGTTTTCCTTCCCATTTGCTTGATCCATTAACAGCATGATATTGCCAGTCAGACTGAGCTACACCAAATTGAAATTCACCTGCTGCGATTTGACCAATATTATAATTTGATCCACCCGTTGAAGGCGCAGTACATCTGTAAGCTTTATCTATACCTTTTTTTCTACCATGTTCTTTAGCAATTGCTGATTTATGAAGCATTTTGCAAATTGCGTTACCAGTTTGGAAATATACCCCAGTTGGTCCTCCTGTTCCTATCGTGAAGAACTCTGCAGATTTTGCAACACCAGTGAAAGATAAAGATGCAACAAAGACTAGTAGAGCGCTTGATAGAGATGTTATTATTTTTTTCATGTTCTCTCCTTTAAGTCGTTATTTTTATTAATTAAATTAAACAGTAATTAAGGGAGTATGTATAGCTAGTATTTATGTTGATGTTGACCATTTTTTTAACTTATCAACACCTTCTACTATTTTAGGAGCAAGTTTTAAAATTAAATCATCATCAATTTTTTTTCCATTTTGAGTTTGATTCATAAAATTTTGACCATCAAAATCTGTAAAGCTTAGTCTTGCTAACATCTTATTTTTTTCAAAACCAAAATCTGATCCTGGTAATAATGCTACACCTGTTTCCTTTAGAATATTATTACACATTTCTGAGGATGAATTAAATTTTTTATTTAAAAATTCTGGCATAAGATAAAATCCACCTTGAGGTTTATTAATTAAAACCTTGTTTGACTTCAAATTCTCATAAACATAGTTGCCAACTGCATTAAGAATATTTTTAGAACTGCTTATATATTTACTATGATCGTTTGTATAAGCAGTTATTGCAGCATATTGAATTGGTGCACTAACAGCAGAAAAAGTTTCACTAGCTAAAGTATTAATTGAATCTTTTAAAATATCTAAAGAATCTGGAATTATAAAATAACCTAATCGCCAACCACCTGCACCACACCATTTACTTAAACCTGTGCTTATAATAGTTTTTTCAGGACAAAAACTTGAAATAGATTTGAACCCTTCATTAAAACTTAGCTCAGAATAAATTTCATCTGATAAAATAATAAGATTATATTTTTTAGCAATCTCACTAATTTCTTCTAAATTTTTACAAATCTGTCCAGATGGATTATTTGGTGAATTCAAAAATAATAAATAATTTTTAGTTTTATCCTTTAAAATAACCTCTTCAATTTCAGATCGAGTTGGAAACCAATTGTTTTCTCTTTTTGTTTGAATTGATTGAATTTTATTTCTTCCAAGAATTGCTTGTGGGGCATAAGAAACCCAACTTGGTGCTGGCAATATTATTTCACCATCAAATAAAATGTGGAGTAAAAACATCAATTCTTTTGAGCCAGGACCTATAATTACATTTTCAGATTTATAATTATAATTCTTTTTAGCTGATGTATATTTTGCAACAGCATCTCTAAGTTCATTAAGACCTTGCATTGGTAAATATTTATTTTGATAAGCATTTTCTTTTAATGTGTTAACAATATCAGTTGGTATTTGGAATGGAGATTGACCAAATCCAAATTTAAATATTTTTTCACCTTTATCTTCTAACTTTCTAGAGATTTCATTAATTTTTAAAGTAGAGGATGGTTCTAGATCTTTAACTATATTTTTTAACATTTAATAATTTAATTCCATTAAATTTTTATATTGCTCTAAAACTCTTGGGTTTGCTAGTGCTTCTTTATTTTTAATTTCATTTCTTTCTATTGTGTTTTTTACGGCTAGTTCAACTATTTTTCCATTCTTAGTTCTTGGAATGTCATCAACTACTATAATTTTAGACGGAACATGTCTTGGGGATGCATTTTTTCTAATTTTTATTTTAATTTTTTTTAATAGGTCCTCGTTCAATTCATGTTTGGGGTTTAAAACTATAAATAAAATAATTCTGATATCATTGTCCCATGTTTGGCCAACAACAATGGACTCTTTGATTTCTATAAGTTTTTCTACCTCAGAATATATTTCAGCAGTTCCAAGTCTAACTCCCCCAGGGTTCAGTGTTGTATCTGATCTACCGTGGATAATAAAGCCACCACTTCTTTTTATCTCTGCATAGTCCCCGTGGTACCAAGTGTTTAAAAAATTATTAAAATATGCTTTTTTAAATTTAATATCATTTTTATCATTCCAAAATTTTAAAGGCATTGATGGGAAAGGGTTTTTACAAACTAGTTCTCCTTTTTTATTTTTTAATGATTCACCCTTTTCATTAAAAACATCAACATTCATACCTAANCCTTTATTTTGTATTTCNCCTAAAATTACAGGCTGNTATAAATTTCCTAAAACAAAACAAGAAACAATGTCTGTACCCCCAGATATAGAGGACAAATGAACATTTTTTTTTATGTTCTTATAAACATACTTAAACCCGTCGTTAGATAATGGGGATCCAGTAGAACAAATTGTTCTTAATTTTGATAATTTATACTTATATTTTAAAGTGGGCTTAGATTTACGGAGAGTATCAACATATTTTGCACTAATACCAAATAAAGTAATTTTTTCTTTTTCAGCTATTTTTAATAATAAATCATCTTTTTTATACATCGGTGACCCATCAAATAAAACAATAGACGCCTTGGAAGCTAAAACACTTACCAACCAGTTCCACATCATCCATCCACATGTGGTGAAATAAAAAACATTATCACCTTCTTTAATATCACAATGGAGTTGATGTTCTTTTTTATGCTGAAGCAAAACTCCTCCAATTCTATGACATATACACTTTGGTTTTCCTGTAGTTCCACTTGAATATAAGATTGCAAGATCTTGCTCAAAATCAAATTTAGGAAATTTAATCTCTTCAGATTCTTGTTTCATTAACTCACTCCATTTAAGTACTTTTAATTTTTTAGATGTATATTTTTTTTTTAGATGTTTTTCTCCTGGATAATTAACTATTACAACATATTTAATAGAAGTTATCTCCTTTAAAATTAAAGGAAGTCTTTCTAAAACATTTATTACTTTTCCATTATAAAAATACTTATCTACTACAAATAAAACTTTAGGACTGATTTGTGAAAAACGTTCTACCAACCCTTTAACACCAAAGTCTGGCGAACATGAGGACCATATTATTCCTAAAGAAGAAGAGGATATAAATGCTTCAACAGTCTCAATAATATTTGGCATATATGCTGCAACTCTATCTTTTTTTTTAATATTTATACCTTTTAAAAATTTAGATATTTTACTTGCGTTAATGCTTAGTTCGTGCCAGCTTCTTTCTTCTCGAAAACCATTCTCACTAATAAATGTTATGGCTTTATCATTATTATTTTTTGAAAGTAAATTTTCTGCAAAGTTTAACTTTGAACTTGGTAAAAATTTACTTTTATAAAATGTTTTTGATTTTTTTATCTTTAATTTACCTTTAAATCCTTTTATTTTTGAAAAATCCCAAATAGAACTCCAAAAATTTCCTGGGTTTTTTATGCTCCATTTTAAAATATTTTCATATTTATTATCAAAGTTTTTTTTAAATTGTTTTGAAATGAATTGTTCATAGCTCCATAAAAGAGACTTTTTTTTTTGGTTTACTGAAGCTTCCCACAATTTTTTAGACATAATTTGGTTATAAAATATTAATACAGAATTAATTTTAACTATGTTAAATTAATAATAGTATAATGATAAATGAGAACTTTTAACCTTGTGATTCGGACTTGTTTTAACCTATTTTTGTTCTTTACGAGTAACAATATGTGGTGGGGAAATAATTTAAGGTACCATTAATAGAAATGCCTCAAAATAAAATTACTGCTGTTCTTGGCCCTACAAACACTGGAAAAACTTTTCTAGCAATTGAAACTATGCTTTCATTTGATTCTGGCATGATAGGTTTTCCTTTGAGACTATTAGCAAGAGAAGTTTATGACAAGATTATAAAAAAAGTAAGCTTAGATAAAGTTGCACTAATTACAGGTGAAGAAAAGATAATACCAACAAATGCAAAATATTTCCTTTGCACTGTTGAGTCAATGCCAATTGATAAACACTTAGATTTTGTAGGAATAGACGAAATTCAAATGTGTAGTGACCATGAAAGAGGGCATGTTTTTACTGATAGACTTTTAAACCTTCGAGGAGAAAAATTAACAATGTTTATGGGATCAAGTATTATAAAAAACATAGTAAATAAACTTGGCGAAGATACAGAGTTTATAAACAGAAATAGACTTTCTAAACTTTTGTATGTTGGTCATAAAAAAATTTCAAGAATAAACAGAAAAACAGCAATAATCGCTTTTTCAACAGAAGAAGTTTATGCAATCGCTGAATTAGTTAGAAGACAAAAAGGTGGAGCAGCAATAGTTATGGGATCATTAAGTCCTAAGACAAGAAATTCCCAGGTTGAATTATATCAGTCAGGCGATGTTGATTTTCTTGTAGCCACAGATGCAATCGGTATGGGAATAAATATGGATTTAGAAAATGTTTTTTTTTCAAATTTAAAAAAGTTTGATGGAAAAAAACTTAGAAAGCTCAGTTTATCAGAAATTGGACAAATTGCGGGAAGGGCTGGTAGATACCTTAATGATGGAAATTTTGGAATCACAGGGGACTGCAAAGACATAACTGCTGAAGATGTCGATTTGATCGAAAATCACAAATTTGAAGAAATTAAAGTATTATTTTGGAGAAATTCTAATTTAAACTTTTCTAATTCTACAAGTTTAATTAAATCACTTGATGAAAAACCTAATAAAGGTTGGTTACGAAAAATACACGAATGTGAAGATGAAAAAGTTTTAAAATATTTTTTAAAAGATATGAAAAGTCATAATATTAACAATGATAATAAATCACTAAAGTTACTTTGGGAGTGTTGTCAGATACCTGACTTTGTAAAAAAAACTTATGGTAACCATCTTGAAGTTGTTAGTAAGGTTTTTTATTTCTTAAATAAAAAAGAGGGCAAAATTACCAATGATTATATGAGATTACAGCTAATGAAATTAGATAAATTAGAAGGAAATGTTGATTCTTTATCAAATAGAATTGCAAATGTAAGAACTTGGTCATATGTTTCAAATAAAATTAATTGGGTAGAAAACCAAAATTATTGGATTGAAAAAACTAAATTATTAGAGGACAGATTATCTGATAGATTACATGAAGAGCTTACTAAAACGTTTATTGACAAAAGAGCTAGTGTTCTTGCTAGAGGTTTAAAACAAGATATGGAATTTAAAACTGAAATAATGGAGGATGATAAAGTAATAATAAATGAACAATTTATTGGAAGCTTAAAAGGTTTAAGATTCGAGATGGATTTAAAAGTTGGGGCGCTTGAAACAGATATTAAATCATTAAAAAAAACTGCTAGACAAACCGTTGGTCCGGAACTCAAAAAAAGAATTCAATCAATTATAGACACAGGTTTAATAGAGATAAAAGAGGATTTTAAAATTTATTGGAGAAATTTTCCTGTTGCCAAGTTAGAAGCTGGTAAAGATTACTTAAACCCAGAATTTTTTTTAATAGTTGATGATATCCTAGAGAAGCACGACAAACAAAAATTATCTAATTTTATTGAAAAATGGATTAAAGAAAAAATTAATTTTGTATTAAAAAGTTTATTTGATTTAAAGAATTTAAAAGAAAGCAACTCATCAATTAAAGCTTTGGCTTACCAATTGTATGAAAATAATGGAGTAATAAAAAGAGAAAAAGTAACTGATTATTTAAAAAATCTTGAACAAGAAGAAAGAAAAATTTTAAGAGACTTGGGTGTAAAATTTGGAAGATATCATGTTTTTTTATTTAAGCTACTTAAGCCTGAAGCAGTATCTTTGAGAATATTGTTATGGAAAAATTTCCATCAAAAATATTTTAATTTAAATCCTCCAACTTTTGGTTTAAATTTTTTAGATGACAAAAATATAAAAAATAAAAATTTTATGTTACTTTGTGGTTTTGAAAACTTTGAAAACTATTTTATTAGAATAGATATTTTAGAAAGACTTTTTGTGCTGATAATTAATGCTAATCCTGATAAAGATAAAGAAATTAAGCTTATTCCTGAAATGATGAATTTAATTGGCTGTAATAAAGAAAAATTTAAAAAATTAATTGAGAAAATGAATTATAAAACTTACGAAAAAGATAATGATCTTTATTTTAAATATAATCCAAAAAAGAAAATTAAAAAAACTTTTAAAAAAATAGACACATCAAATAGTCCTTTTAAAGTTTTAAAGAATATAAATTTTAATTAATGATTAGTTTTTTTACAAATAAAAAAAAATATAAAGTTAATGATAGTGAAGGTTTATCTAAAATTGCAGCTTTATTAATTCACGCAGCCAAAATCGACGAATCCTATACAGAAGAAGAAAAAGATATTATAAAGAAAACTTTATTAGAATTGGGTGCAGAAAACTCCAATGTGGATAAATTAATTTCTAATGCGACAATTATAGAAGAAAACTCCAATCAAATATTAGATTTTACCAAGGAAATTAAAAGTGCACCAGAAACAGATAAAATTAAAATTATTGAATGTCTTTGGAAAATTATTTATTCAAATGAAAATGCAGATGTTTTTGAAACAAATTTAATGAGAAGACTAACTGGACTGTTATATATTGACCCTAAAATTGTGGGACATCTTAAAGAAAAAATAAAAGAAGAAATCACTTAATGACTTATATTGTAAACGACAATTGTATTAAATGTAAACTAATGGACTGTATTGAAGTTTGTCCTGTCGATTGTTTTTATGAAGGTAAAAATATGCTTGTAATTAAACCGGATGAGTGTATAGATTGTGGCGTTTGTGAACCAGAATGCCCTATTGATGCTATTGTTGCTGATACAGAATCTGGAAATGAAAAATGGCTTGAGGTGAATACTAAATATTCTGAAATTTGGCCAAACATAACAGTTAAAAAAGATCCACCCTTGGATCATAAAAAATATAAAGATGAGAAAAATAAATTCGACAAATATTTTAAAGAAAATCTTTAACAAAACATCTGTGAAAAAAAATAAAAAAAAAACTTCGAGTAAATTAGTTAAAAAAACTAAAATTAAAAAAACAGTTAAAAAAACAGTTTCTTCAAAAAAAACTAAGGTTATCAAATCAGTAAAAATAAAAAAAAATTCAAAGAAAAAATTAATTGCATTGGCGAAAGTAGTACCTAAAAATGACAATCTCAGAATTTCAAAAAATAATGAAGTTAAACCTGAAATAAAAAAAATAAAAAAACAAAATACTGAAAAAAGAGAATATAAAGTTAAAGATTTTGTTGTGTACCCCAAACATGGTGTGGGTCAGATAACTGAATTTAAAAAAATTAATATTGGTGGTATCGATGTAGAAACTTATGTTCTTAAATTTGAAAAGGATAAAGCTAATGGAATGGTGCCAGTAAATAAGCAATCTCATCTTAGGCCATTGGCAACTATCAATCAGGTGACTAAATGTATTGCCATATTAAAAAGCAAACCAAAAATTAAAAGATCTATGTGGAGTAGAAGAGCTCAAGAATATGAAGCAAAAATTTCTTCAGGTAAAATTTATGAATTAGCAGAAGTTGTAAGAGATTTGAATAAAGGTGATGATCTCATGGTTGATCAATCTTATAGCGAAAGACAGCTTTTTGAAAAAGCTTATGAAAGAATTTTATCAGAATTTAAAATAATTTTGGATGTATCCTTAGAAGAAACTCAAAAAAAATTGGATAAAGCGTTAAAAAGAAATCTCGAAGGACAAGTTAAAATAGATACCTCAACTACAAAAGCAGAAATGCCTAAAACTTCTAGTGTTGAGCCGATTGCTGAAATTGAAAATTAAATGATAGAGTAAAAAAAAACGCCTCTCACACGAATCGTTATGAGAAGCGTTTTTTGAAAAGATTAAGATACTATCTTCTTCTTTTCTTAGCTTTTTTAGCTTTTTTAGCTTTTTTCTTAGTTTTCTTTTTAGCTTTTTTAGCTTTTCTTCTTGTAGCCATCTTTAGCTCCCTTTTTAAGTTAAACGAATCAAAGTGATTCGCTATTAACTTATTTTTATTTTTTTATACAACTGATGTCAAATCTTTAATTTTTGATTTTTTTTTAAATTTTTTTTAAAAATCTTTTTTTTATTTATATTTTTTGATAAGTAAAAAAAGTTAGCGTTTATGCCATTAATAATCTGTTTTTAAAAAAAATTAAAAAAGTTTTTCAAGTTCAGACTTATAATTTTTTATAATTTTATATCTTTTTAGTTTTAAAGTTGGTGTCATGAAGCCATTTTCAATTGTAAATTGATCTTTTATTATCAAAAATTTTTTTATTTTTTCTATTTTTGACAACTTTTTATTTATTTTTTCCAAATCTTCTTGGATTTTTTCTTTTTTTATTTCTTTGTGCTCACTTTTTAAAACTATTAAACATACTAAATAAGGTTTGTTATCACCATAAACTAAACTTTGTTCTATAAATTCAGATTTATTTAAATCATTTTCAATTTTAATTGGAGAAATATTATCTCCACCTGGAGTAATTATAATATCTTTTTTTCTATCTGTTATTCGTAAAAAATCACCATCAAACTCTCCGACATCACCCGTGAACAACCAGCCATTTTTTAAAACTTTATTTGTTTCCTTTTCATTTTTCCAATAACCTAACATAACATTTTCACCTTTAATCAATATTTCCCCATCATCAGCTATTTTTACTAAATTTCCTTTAAAGGGAATCCCAACAGTTTCAACTCTAATATCATCTATAGAATTACAACTCACAACTGGTGAAGTTTCTGTCAAACCATATCCTTGAAGTGTTGGTAATCCGATAGCATTTAAAAATGATCCAACTTCCTTATCTAGTGCACCTCCTCCAGAAATAAATGCTTTTAAATTTCCTCCAAACTGACTTAGTATTTTTTTTCGAATTATTTTTTCACAAATAAAATTAAAAAAAACTTCACTTAAAAATAATCTTTTTTTAAATAATTTTTTTTTTCCAAGAAAAATAGTTTTTTCTATTAAAAATTTTTTTATTCCTTTTGCTTTGCTAAATGTATTATTTATTTTTTGATACAAGCTTTGATAAAATCTTGGAACCGCTGTCATAATTTCAGGTGAACAATCATTCATATTTTTTATTAATTTTTCTATATTTTCTGCATAAAATACTTTCGCTCCTACAGCTATTTGAACAAACTGAACAGTGTGTTCATATGAGTGTGATAAAGGTAACCAAGTTAAAAACTTTGGATTTTTCTTAATTATAGATTTTAATAGTTCTTGAGATCCCTGACAATTATTTAAAATTCCACCATGACTCAGAATTACACCTTTGGGATTTCCTTGAGTACCAGATGTATAGATTATGCATGCTGGATCCTTCCTTGAGATTTCTTGGTATTTATTATCTATAGTTATTTTTTCATTCCTCATAAATATCTGTTTAGTATCCAAATTTAAATCATTAGTTTGATCAAAAAATATTATCTTTTTAATAAATTTTTTTTCATTCACTATTCTTTTTATTTTTTTATACATAAGATTATTAGAAACAAAAATTAAACTTGGAGAACAATCGTCAATTATATATTCATAATCTCGTTCTGAGTACGTTGTGTATGCTGGAACAGTGATTCCTCCTGATAGCATTACAGACAGATCGCTTATCAACCACTCTGGTCTATTTTCTGAAATAATTAAACATCTATCATTTTTTTTAATATGTTTTTTTATTTCTTTAGATAATTTCAAAATATTTTTGTATGCATCTTCCCATGAATATTTATTTTCTTTGTCTTTTAAGGATGTTAAAAATAATTGTTTTTTATTTTGTTTTTCGTATTGAAAAAAAAATAATTCTAATAAATTATTTATATCTGAAAGTTTCATTTCTCATACTTAAAAACACTATTTCCAGGGAACTTACCATGAATTAATTTAAAATTATTCCTTGTTAAAAGACTTAATATTTTTTTTGACCTATCAATAGTTTCTTTATTATAATGATGTACTTCAATCATTATCAGATCAATTTCATATCTATTAAAATCTATTCCAATCAAAACATCTAAATCCATCCCTTCTGCATCGATATCAATTAAATCAATTTTTTTTTTTTTTT
>JGI20158J14315_10003316_pt1 | contig 10729 bp, 11 predicted proteins | sample COG_08_FD_14315 | JGI IMG/M metagenome (IMG submission 14315)
AATCGATAATTCTTTTTTTTATTTCCAGCTGCGTTGATAGCAATTATTTCAGCATGTGCTGTCGGGTCAGAATTTTTTATAGACTGATTAAACCCTTCACCTATAATCTTATTTTCGAAAACTACAACCGCGCCGATTGGAACCTCATTAATTTGAAGGGCTTTTTTTGCCTGCTTGAAGGCCTCTTGCATAAAAAAATTATTTCTATCTTTATTCATTTCTAATTTATTTTTTAACTTAAAAACAATATACCTTTTTAAATTGAATTATAATTGTTAAATTCAATCGATTTGTATATNAAACTTATACGATAAACTTAATCAATGAAAAAANTAGCTGACACAGAAGTTGATATCGCNCCTTTAATTGCCGAACGATGGAGCCCCAGAGTGTTTGATCCAGACTTTATGATGGATGATAATTCGGTTAAATCTATTCTTGAGGCCGCACGATGGGCACCTTCTTGTTTTGGAGACCAACCATGGAAATTTGTTATTTTTCATAAAAAAGATGCTTTATCTTGGGTTAAAGCTCTCAATTGTTTGTCTGTGGGAAATCAGAATTGGGCAATGGATACTTCATTACTTATATGTGTTTGCGCAAACAAAAACTTTAAACATAACAACAATGAAAATAAATGGGCAAAGTATGATTCGGGAGCAGCAGCAGAAAATATTTGCTTACAGTCAACACATATGGGCTTAGCAGCTCATCAGATGGGAGGGTTTGATTCTGATAAAATTAGAAATTTGGCAAATATTCCCGTAGAATTCGATGTGATGTCTTTTATTGCTATTGGAAAACCACTTTCAAAAGATTTAATGAGTAAGGAACAATTGGAAGCAGAGGCGGTCTCTAGAAAAAGACTTAAACTTAATGAGATTTATTATGAAAATGAATGGAATAACATAAAAGGATAACGATGAGTAACTTTGTAACATTAACAAAAGATAATTTTAAAAAAATCATAGAAGAAAACGAGTTTGTTATCGTTGACTTTTGGGCACCATGGTGTGATCCATGCGTTGAATTCACTCCTGTTTTTGAAGCAGCCGCTAAGAAAAATAAAGACATCATTTTTGGGATGGTCGACATCGAGAAAGATAAAGAAATAGCTGATTATTTTCAGATTAAAGTGATTCCAGGCATTTTAGTTATTCGTGAGCGTGCTGGAATCTTTGCACATGATGATGGTGAAGTTTCGGCTAAAGCTTTTGATGAAATTATTACTTGGGCAAGGGAGTACGATATGTCTACAGTAAAAGACTATTACAAGAGAGAAGACAGTAATCAGTTTAATTAAGCTTTGCTTTTAGGAATTTTATAGGGTCAATTGATTTACCGTTTTCTCTTATTTCAAAATGTAATTTCACACTATCAGTTCCAGTCATCCCCATAGTTCCTATAGATTCTCCTGCTATGACATTTTGTCCCTCTTTGACTAATATTTCCTCTTGATAGCCGTATACACTCAAAATATTCTTGTCGTGTTTAATAATGATCATTCTTCCATAGCCCTCAAGCTCATCTCCAGCATATATAACTCTACCCTTTGCAATTGATCTTATTTGTTGTCCAGGAGCGCCTAAAAAATCTACGCCTTTTTTTTCTGAAGAGGGGTTAAAGGCATTGATAGGTTGGCCATCAGTTGGCCATCCCCATTTTTTATAATTTTGGTTTGAGACAACTTTCCTTGTCTCTTTAAATGTTTTTTTTGAATATACTTCTTGTAAGCTTTTGGTCCCTCAACTTTTATTGGATCCCCCAGTATTAATTCTGGAGAGGCAGCTTGCTCGGTAATATCATCTTCACTATAAGTTGAAATCTCAACCACATCACTTTCAGTTGAACTAACTACTTCATTAGTCTGCTCTTGCAGTATATCGAACCTTAATTGATCACCCTTTTTTACAAAATAAGGTTTTTTCAAGCCATTTGCATTGGCAAGTCTTTTATAATCGACATGGCACTTGATACTTATACTAAAGATAGTTTCACCTTCTTTTACTGTATAAACATCTGAACATTTNGAGGTCTTTTTTTCGGTTTTTGCAGGTTTTTCTGCTTCATAAGTTCCTTCAACTGGCGCAGGTTTTTTTGCTGCACAACCAAAAAAAATAACGGAGATGATTAAAATTAAACAATTTTTAAGTAAGCGATCCATCATTTAATCCAATTTTTAGTTATTTCAATTTTTTTAAAATCAGTAAGGTCCGGATGAATTGGTGAGATTGATACAAAATTATTTTTTAAGGCATAAAAGTCTGTGCCCGGCCCTCCGTCATTAGGTTGCCCAACNTCTCCAATCCAATATAAAGATTCTTTTTGAGTATGTTTTTTTTCCATGGCTTTTTCTGCGGCATGTCTTTTACCTAATCGAGTAACTTCTAATCCTTTTAGTTCATCATATGGAATATCAGGAACATTAATATTTAAAAGACTGGCAGATGAAACTTTTTTCTTATTATATAACTTAATAAGATCTGAGGTAACTTTAGCAGCAGTTTCAAAATGTTTGGGGTTCACACTTCCCATCGATATTGCAAANGAGGGGATATCAAGAAGATAGCCTTCAATTGCTGCAGCNACAGTCCCAGAATAAATTGTATCATCACCTAAATTAGGTCCGTGATTGATNCCAGAGATCACCATATCAGGNAGTGTTTGCATTAATCCAGTTAAAGCAATATGCACACAATCTGTGGGGGTNCCACTCAGAAAATANAATGAATCTTCTTTTTTAGTAACTTTAATTGATCTATCAAGAGATAGTGAACTGCTGGCACCACTTCTATTTCTGCTTGGGGCAACTACGGTTATTTGGGCAATTTTTTTCAGTTCATTAATTAGAACCTGTATACCTTTTGATTTATAACCATCATCATTTGAAATCAAAATGTGCATTATTATCTTTTAACCTTACAAAAAAATATGCTGCTAAAGAAAAATAAAAATCCTAAAAAAATTTGTAAAGCAGCCATATTGCTTGATACCCCATATTCACTATAAAATCTCACTATCCCTTCCATAATAAAAAGCCATATAAACATGCTTGACCATTGGTAGGTATAGCGATTTTTCTTTAATACTCCGGGCAGTGGTATTAACAAAATTAATGACTTAACTACCATCCAAGATCCATTGCCATCTAAAGGGTTAAAAAAAATTTCCCAAAATAAATTTAAAAATATCAGGCCTATCAGACTAATAACAGACAGATAGTAGAGGAGGTTTATTTTTTGATTTTTAGACAAAGTTCAGCGACCCGTTTTCCATGCGCTATACATATTTTCTTTTCATCTTCACTAATACCTTTTTTCTCTTCATAACCTCTAACGTGAGATGCACCATAAGGCGTTCCACCAGAAATTGTTTTTGATAACTCGGAAACTGAATAAGGAATACCTACAAGAATCATCCCCATATGCATCAAGGGTAATTGCATAGATAAAAGNGTTGATTCGTTTCCTCCATGCATTGATGCGCTTGATGTAAAAACAGCTGCTGGCTTATCTTCTAGCGCTCCCTCAACCCATAANGAGGTAGCAGTTTCTAGAAAGTACTTAATAGGAGATGCCATATTTCCAAANCTTGTTGGACTACCAAGCATCAATCCATCACAGTTTTTTAAATCATCAAGACTAGCAAATAAGGCACCTGAGTCAGGGATTTCTTCTTTAGACTTTTCAGTATCTGGGCTTATTTCAGGCACCGTTCTTAATTTTGCTTCTGCTCCATCGACAGAATTTACACCTCGCGCTAAATAATTAGCTAACTCTTTAACCGCACCTGTTTTTGAATAATAAAGGACTAAAACTTCAACCATTTAATTTTCTTTTGCTAGGTGATTAGCAACACCTATATATGTCTGAGGTGTTAATTGAAGTAAATAAGTTTTATCTTCTTTTGTGATTTTTAAATTTTTGATGAAGTGATGAATTTTTTGTTGAGAGATTTTACCTTTTCCTCGAGTAATCTCTTTTAGCTTTTCGTATGAATTTTCAATTCCATTTTTTCGCATGACAGTTTGAATTGGTTCAGCAAGTACCTCCCATGATTTTTCTAACTCGTCATTAATAACAGATCTATTTATTTCTAGTTTATTGAGTCCTTTAATACATGAGTTATATGCGATTAGACCATAGGCAAAACCAACCCCTATGTTTCTGAGCACGGTTGAGTCTGTTAAATCTCTTTGCCATCTTGATATAGGGAGTTTTTCAGCCAAATGATTTAAAATAGAATTTGAAAGACCTAAATTGCCCTCAGAATTTTCAAAATCAATTGGGTTGACTTTATGAGGCATAGTTGAGGAACCTATTTCACCTTTAATTACTTTTTGTTTAAAGTAACCCAGTGAGATATATCCCCAAACATCTCTATTAAGATCAATTAAAATAGTATTTATTCTTGATACATTTTGAAAAATTTCTGCAATAAAGTCATGCGGTTCAATTTGTGTAGTNAGTGGATTGTAAGTTAACTTTAAAGATGTAATGAAGCGCNTAGANAAAGCTGGCCAATTTTTTTTGGGATAGGCTGAAATATGTGCATTAAAATTTCCAACAGCTCCATTAATTTTTCCTAGTATCTCTTGATTTTTAAGTTGATTGATTTGTCTTTCAATGCGGTAGTTAACATTGGCAAACTCTTTTCCTAATGTAGTTGGGCTGGCAGTTTGCCCATGAGTTCTCGAAAGCATAGGTTGAGTAGAGAATTTTTTTGCATTGCTTTTTAATAGGCTGCTTATTTTTTTTATGCTAGGAATAACTATTGATGAAAGCCCCTCTTTGAGCATTAAAGCATATGCTAAATTGTTTACATCTTCAGAGGTTAATGAAAAATGGATAAACTCATTAGCCTTATTCATTTTTTTTAATTTAAGCTGGTTTCTCAACCAATATTCAACTGCTTTTACGTCATGATTCGTTTTTCTCTCTATTTGCTTAATCGCTTTTGCATCTTTTTCACTAAATTCTGAAATAAGATGGTTGAGGTGCTTTAAATTTTGGTTTGAAAATTTTGGAAGTTCTCTAATATCACTATCATTGCTGAGTGCAATCAACCAAAGTATTTCAACTTTAACTCTATGTTTAATTAAACCAAACTCGCTAAATATTGGTTTCAAACTTTCTGTCTGATTAGAATATCGACCATCAATAGGTGAAATGGAAGTGATAGCAAAAGACATAAAATACCTTTGGTTAACTAATATCNTNCATTTTAACATTAATTAAACAATATATTTTTCAATCAATTGAAAAAGTAAAACGAATTACCTTTTGGGAAATCAATCTTTTTAATTTAAAATCATGGCTTAATGAAAAACCAAGGACATTAATGCTTAACTCATACCTCGCCGATGAAAAAAAAAGAAGAGAGCTAGGTCTCCCTGCGTTAGCTTTAAATCCTGAACAAACTGCTGAAATCGTTGAGCTTTTAAAAAAAAGTGAACATGAACAATCAGAAAAATTAATTGATATCTTTATAAATAAAGTCCCTGCTGGCGTAGATCCAGCTGCTTACATTAAAGCTGCTTTCTTAAATGATATAGCTATTAAAAAAACGACCAGTCCTTATATCGATCCAGATTACGCAACAGAATTATTATCCACCATGCTTGGGGGTTATAACGTTCAAGCACTTGTAAAGTTATTAGAAAGTGACCAAGCCGAATTAGCAGTCAAATCTTTGTCAAAAAGTGTGTTAATTTTTGATTCATTCTACGATGTAGAAAAGCTTCATAAAGCAGGTAATAAGTTTGCATCTCAAGTAATTCGCTCTTGGGCAGCTGCAGATTGGTTCACAAAAAAACCTAAAATAAACGATAAACTTAAGATGGTTGTTCTGAAGGTTGATGGGGAAATCAATACAGATGATTTATCTCCTGCGCAAGAAGCATGGTCTAGACCAGATATTCCTTTGCATGCAAAGTCTATGCTTAAAAATAAAATCCCTGATATTTTCGAAAAAATCGAACAACTCAAAAAAAATGGGCTACCTATAGCGTTTGTTGGGGACATTGTGGGCACAGGTTCATCAAGGAAATCTGCAATTAACTCTTTGCAATGGCATATCGGAAAACCTATCCCTTACGTTCCCAATAAAAATACTGAAGGCGTTATATTAGGTGGAAAAATTGCACCCATATTTTTTAACACCGCAGAGGATTCTGGTGCCATCCCCATTGAATGTGATGTATCAAATTTTAAGACCGGAGATATAATCGAAATTGATTTTTTAAAGGAAAAAATCTTTGATGATGAAAATAATTCTTTATCCTCATTTAACCTAAGACCAATCACACTGCTTGATGAGGCAAGGGCAGGCGGAAGAGTGGCATTGATCATTGGCAAAGGCTTAACTGAGAAATCCAGGAATGCACTTGGTCTTGAATCAAGCAAAATTTTTACACAATCAATTGATGCAGAACAAAAAAAACATGGTTTTACGCTAGCTCAGAAAATGGTCGGAAAGGCTTGTGGCGTTGCAGGAATACTTCCGGGAAGTTATTGTGAACCAAAAATTACAACAGTCGGATCACAAGATACCACAGGAGCGATGACCAGAGATGAACTCAAAGATTTGGCTTGTTTAGGCTTTAGTGCAGAGTTAGTTATGCAAAGCTTTTGTCATACGGCAGCTTATCCAAAACCGGTTGATATAGAGCTTCAACACACACTCCCTGAATTTATGAGTAGTCGAGGAGGCGTTTCTCTAAAAGCTGGTGATGGGGTCATTCATTCTTGGCTGAATAGAATGATACTGCCAGATACAGTGGGTACTGGAGGTGATTCACATACGCGATTCCCTATTGGAATATCCTTTCCAGCTGGATCAGGTCTTGTAGCATTTGCCGCAGCTATAGGTGTAATGCCTATCGATATGCCAGAGTCAGTTTTAGTAAAATTCTCAGGTGAGATGCAACCTGGAATTACATTAAGAGATTTAGTGAATGCGATTCCTTATTATGCAATCAAGGAAAATCAGTTAACTATTGGAAAGAAAGGGAAAAAGAATATTTTTAATGGCAAGATTTTAGAAATCGAAGGGTTGCCAGACCTGAAAGTAGAACAAGCTTTTGAGTTTTCCGATGCTTCAGCTGAAAGATCTGCGAATGGCTGTACGGTGAGATTGAATAAAGAACCCATCATTGAATTTTTACAGTCAAATATCTTTCTCATGGAGAAAATGATTGAAAATGGATACCAAGATGCAAGAACATTAAAAAGACGAATTAATGATATGCAGCAATGGATGAAAAATCCAGAGCTATTGAGGCCTGACGAAGATGCGCAATATGCTTATACTTTAAATATAGATTTAAATTCGATCACAGAGCCCCTGGTTGCATGTCCGAATGATCCTGATGATATTAAAAAACTTTCAGAGATAGCATCCAATAAGATTGATGAAGTTTTCATAGGAAGTTGTATGACAAATATCGGTCACTATAGAGCTGCAGGTTTTGTGATGAAAAATGAAAAAAAAGCTGTAAATCAACTATGGATTGCTCCGCCGACAAGAATGGATGAGTCGCAACTTAAAAAAGAGGGCATCTATAAAATATTTGAAGATGTGGGGGCTAGGACTGAAATACCAGGCTGTAGCCTTTGTATGGGAAATCAAGCAAGAGTTGAGGATGGAGCGACGGTTTTCTCTACCAGCACTAGAAATTTTGACAATCGGATGGGTAAGGATGCTCAGGTTTATCTTGGCTCAGCTGAGTTAGCGTCTATTTGTGCATTGCTTGGGTACATTCCTTCAAAAGCGGAGTATTTAAAGTATATGAAAGATAAAATAAACAAAGATTCAAGTGAGATTTATAAGTATCTAAATTTTGATCAACTGACTGATTATAATAAAAAGTATATAGAGATTGCCCCTGTGGATTGATTAAAAAAATGAACTATGATCCGAATTGTGATAAATGTGATCGATTAAATGATTATCTGAAAATTTCAAAAGAAAAATATCCCAATTACTTTTGTAAACCGGTGCCTGCGTTTGGGGAAAAAAATGTAAAGCTGCTTATTGTAGGTTTAGCTCCAGGTCTTCATGGTGCTAATAAAACTGGTCGCCCGTTTACTGGAGATCACGCTGGAATTATTTTATATGAAACATTATTTAAGCATGGCTTTTCAAATAAAGTTAATTCAGAATCACAAGACGATGGCTTAAAACTCAACAATTGCAGAATTACAAATGCGGTTAAATGCCTTCCGCCTTTGAATAAACCTCTCCCAATAGAAATAAAGAATTGTAATCAATTTCTTCGATGTGAAATTGAGTTACTGGAACCNAAAACNATACTTCTTGCATTAGGAACGATTGCTCACAATGCGATTTTAACNGCATTAAATTTAGCTAAGAAAAATTTCAAATTTATTCATGGNGCAAGGCATGAGCTACCAAATAACCTAATTTTGTATGATAGTTACCACTGTAGTAGATATAATACGCAAACAAAGAGATTAACTACTAAAATGTTTAATAATGTTTTTTTATCAATNAANAAAGAAATAGGAGNCTAACAATGCCATATATAAATGTAAAACTTGCTGGAAAANTAGATAAAAATCAAAAACAAGAAATAGCNAAAGAAATAACTGATGTTATGCAAAGGGTTGCAAATAAACCTCCATCCTATACATATATTGTATTTGATGAGGTTGAATCAGAGGATTGGGCTATTGGAGGAAACTTGCTAGGTTAGTTTTGACTGATTTAAAAAAAGAAATAAAAAAATTNCCAAATCTACCTGGCATTTACAGGATGATGAATGGTAAAAATGAAATTATATATATCGGTAAGGCAAAAGATATAAAAAAAAGGGTGGCCTCTTATTTTGGAAAAAACCACTCTAGCCCAAGAACCAAGATGATGGTCAGTAACATTCATTCCATTGAGTTTACAGTGACTAATACTGAAGCTGAGGCTCTAATTCTTGAAAATAACTTAATCAGAAATCATATGCCGAGATATAACGTTATTTTTAGGGATGACAAGTCATATCCGTATTTAAAAATATCCGGTGATCAATTTCCAAGAATATCTTTTCACCGAGGTATTCAAAAAAAAGATCAAAATTATTTTGGGCCTTTTCCTAATTCTCCTGCAGTGCGCGACAGTATTAAGCTATTACAAAAAGTCTTCTTATTAAGAACATGTGAGAATTCTGTTTTTAGAAATAGATCGCGNCCTTGCATGGAACACCAGATCCAGCGGTGTTCTGCCCCATGCGTNAATTTAATTTCNGAACAGGATTATAAGGAGGACATCGATCAAGCGATGCTATTTTTAAANGGAAAAGACACTAAAGTTATTAATAGNTTNTCTGAAAAAATGTCTTATTTTGCTGAAAAAAATGAGTTTGAGAGGGCGGCGGTATTCCGAGACNGAATTCAAAGTTTNAGGCAGGTAAGGCTTAAACAGTTTGTGAGTGACTTTAGTGAAAATGATGCAGACATTATTGCCATTGAAGAAAAGGCGGGTATTTATTGTGTAAATTTAGTCATGATTAGAAATTCTAAACACCTTGGGGATAAAAGTTTTTTCCCTAAAGGGGCTGTTGATAGTCAGGATAATAATATTTTGGAGATTTTTATCGCGCAATATTACAACGAAAAATCACCCCCACCTGTNGTGATCATTGAAAAAAAAGTTAATAAAAGCTTACTTGAAAAGTTTTTTGAATTAAAAAANTATANAAAAATAAAAATTATCACAAGATTAACNAANGAAAAAAGAATGTGGATGGAGATGGCTAAAAANAACGCCTTGATAAATATAAGTCAGCAAAGTAACGAAAAATTAAGTTTCAAAAATAAAGTTGAGGCATTTACTAAATTATTAAATATCGATTCAACTAAAAATAGAATAGAGTGTTTTGATGTAAGTCATATGATGGGCGAAGGAACAGTAGCCTCTTGTGTAGTGTTTGATAAAAATGGTATTCAAAAAAAAGATTACCGCAAATACAACATAAAAAATAATAAACCAGGGGATGATTATGGTGCAATGCGAGAGGTGCTTGAGAGACGNTATACAAAAATGATTAACACAGAGGCCATAAAGCCTGATGTAGTTTTGATTGATGGGGGTAAGGGGCAGCTTGGTGTGGCAAAAAAAGTGATNAGTGAGCTAGGCCTTACAGATATTTTTTTGGTGGGTGTGACTAAAGGTGAAAAAAGAAAATCTGGTGATGAAACATTNCACATGGCAAATGGCGACATATTAGAAAATATTGATACTAATAATGTNGGCTTTCAATTAATTATNCAAATTCGAGATGAGGCACATAGATTTGCCATNACTGGACATAGAGCTAGGAGGAAAAAATCTAGATTTACTTCCTCACTTGAAGAAATTGAGGGAATAGGNCAAACAAAAAGAAGAAATCTATTGGTCTACTTTGGGGGTATTCAAGGGATTAAGGAAGCAAATATTCCTGAATTACTATTGGTTGAGGGAATTAATGTAAAATTAGCTGAGAATATTTACAATTATTTTCATTAAAGGACATAGTTTTTGAAAATTATCAATGTACCAAATTTATTAACTATATTTCGAGTGGGATTAATACCCATTTTACTCATTGTTTTCTATGTGCCTGAAAATACCTTAAGTATAAGTGAAAAAAATATCTTAGGAACTTTTATCTTCTCTTTAGCAGCAATTACAGATTGGCTTGATGGATATCTAGCGAGAAAATTAAAACAAACATCAA
>JGI20158J14315_10003318_pt1 | contig 10728 bp, 9 predicted proteins | sample COG_08_FD_14315 | JGI IMG/M metagenome (IMG submission 14315)
CCCCGCAACAACGCGCGTGGTGGGGCAACTCTGGACGCCTCCATGCCCAATTTTATTGCGCAGAGTTTTACAGAACGTTTGAAGGCCGAAGGCAGAGATCCATCAGCGGCCAATGATACGCCCGAGGACACGCCCCAGGGCGATGAATTGCCCAGCATTGCAGGTGACGCCGAAGATCTCAGCACGACCGAGGCACCAGAGGACGGCAACGCTTCTCAGGACGAGCACGCATAAAGCGCGGCTACGGACAAAGCAGGCCCGCCCGGCGCTCACGCTGGGCGGAGGTCTTACCCCGTTTAAGACCTCTGCATAACGCCATTTCAACATGAAATAAGAGAAGCGCCTGCCGGGCGGCAGGCAGGCCCAGCCCGGTGATGACACCGGGCTAAGTGTTTTGGCTTGGCGGCTGGGTTATGCAGAGGTCTTCGCCTGGTTACGACAAACGGCTGATCACAACCGTGACTTCTGGCTTTTTGCCGATCTCAGACTGCGCTGACTGCCGTGCAATACGGCGCAGCTCGTCTTCGAGTTTCTTATCATCACCCAATGTTTTGCGACCCGCACGCATCATGAATTGGTTCAAGTCTTCTTCCAGAACTTCGGCCAGGCCAGCGCGGCTGCTGCCTATTTCTGGGAGGCCCTTGATTTCACACCAAGGTTCACCCAATGGACCGTCATCATCCAAAATCACACTCACCATCACATGACCATTGAGCGACATGCGAATACGGTCACGCACCACGCCATCCAAAGCGCCGATTTGCACAGATCCATCAATATAGGTGCGACCCGTCTCAACAAATTCCTCAACTTTCGGTGCATTGCCTGACAGGTTGATCACCATACCATTGACCGCCACAACCGATTGTATCCCCTTCGCCTTGGCCAAATTCGCATGTGCGCGCAGATGGCGGTGTTCGCCATGCATTGGCACCAAGATCTGCGGCTGCATCAACGCATGCATTGCCTCAAGATCCGGGCGGTTGGCATGGCCCGATACGTGATAAGCGCCAGTGGAATCATCCACGACGTCCACGCCGATTTCAGACAGTTGGTTGATGATCTTGATCACACCACGCTCGTTGCCCGGAATGGTTTTTGACGAAAAGAGGAATAAATCCCCTTCTTTCAGCTTGTGCCCCCGATATTTGCCATTGGCCAATTGCGCTGAGGCTGCACGCCGCTCGCCTTGGCTGCCCGTGACCAAGAACATCAGATTGCCACGCGGCACATCCAAAGCTTCCTCTGGGCTAATCACCGGGGGGAAATCTGATAAAACGCCCGTTTCAAGCGCCGCCTCGACCATTTTGTTCATCGCCCGCCCCATCAGACAGACCGAACGCCCGGCACGGCGGGCCGCCTCTGCCAAGGTTTTGACCCTTGCGACATTGCTGGCAAAGGTGGTGGCCACCACCAATTGATCGGCCGATGCCACCAATTGTGTGATATTGTCGCCCAAAGTTGCCTCAGACCGTCCCGGCGCCAAAGAGAACACATTGGTACTATCACAGATCAAAGCCTTGACGCCTGGTTTGGCAATCTCGCCCCAAAGGACAGGATCCCAACCTTCACCAACCAAAGGTGTCTCGTCCAATTTGAAATCGCCCGTATGCACAACGCGCCCCTCTGGCGTGTCGATCACCAGACCCGAACTTTCAGGAATAGAATGGCTAATCGGCAGGAACCCCACCTTAAACGGCCCCAATGCCACTTGATCTGGCCAAGCGCTCATGACTGTCACCGCATTGGCGGCAACCCCATGCTCTTCCAGCTTGCGCCTGGCAATATTGGCGGTGAATGCGCGGGTGTAGATGGGCGCACCCAGACGCGCATAGGTATGGCCAACAGCGCCCACATGGTCTTCATGTGCATGGGTGATAAACACGCCATCAATGCGGTCTTTGCGCGCCTCAAGCCAGGCAATATCCGGAATGATCAAATCAACCCCGGGTGAGTTGTCCATATCTGGAAACGTCACACCGAGATCAACGACAATCAGGCGCTCTTTATCGCGCGGTCCGTACCCGTAGACATAACAATTCATTCCCACCTCTCCGGCGCCGCCGAGAGGGAGATACATTAAACGTTTTTGGCTCATCAAATTTCCTTATTGAATTGATGGATCACGGTGAGACCGTGCATTGTAAGCTCATCTTCGAACGCGTCGAACAAATGAACTGATTGTTGGAACAGTGGCGCAAGGCCACCGGTAGAGATGACTTTCATCGGCTTGCCATGTTCAGCTTTGATCTGGTCACAGATTTCCCGCACAAGACCAACATAGCCCCAGAACACGCCCGATTGCATGCAGGCCACTGTATTGGTGCCAATCACCGATGAAGGCCTTGAAATATCCACATGTGGCAAAGCGGCCGCCGCTTGGTGCAATGCTTCAAGGCTGAGGTTCACCCCCGGCGCAATAGAGCCGCCGATATAGGCGCCATCGCTGTCGACCACATCAAAGGTGGTGGCTGTGCCAAAATCTACGATGATGAGATCCCCACCAAACAGATCATGTCCCGCGACGGAATTGACCAACCGATCCGGCCCGACCGCCGTGCCGGCATCGACACGCACATCAATCGGAAGCTGGCAATCCGTGCGCCCCACCACCAGCGGCCGCGTGCCAAAATATTTATCCGCCAGAACCCTGAGGTTAAACACCACCCGCGGCACTGTCGACGAAATCACCATCTCATCGATGTCGCTGGCTATGCCATCTAGGGTCATCAAGGTATTGAGCCAGACAAAATACTGGTCCGCTGTGCGTTTATGAGAGGTGGCAATCCGCCAGTTGGCGATAAACTGCGTGCCATCCCAAATAGAGAACACTGTATTGGTATTTCCGCAGTCAATCGCGAGTAGCATCTGGATAGGCCCTAAAAATAGATATCAGCGGCTGGTATGACCCTCTTGCCGCCTGCCGTCAACAGCAGCAAATTGCCCTGCACATCCAGCCCCTCAAAGCGGCCGATGATCTCCTCTCGCCCTGTGCGTGCGGTGATTTCTTCACCCAAACGGGCCGCGTGCGCGGTCCATTCGGCGCGAATCTCAGCAAAGCCTTGCTGCTGCAAAATCGCCTCGACCGCTGCAAATTCTGCCGCAAGGATTGCAAGAAAGGCTTCGGGCGCAAGGCTTTCGCCGGTCACATCCGCCACGCCGATTGGCGGGAAACTGGCTTGTGCAACATCTTGAGGTGCAGGCCCGAGGTTCACACCGATCCCAATGGTCAACCGGTCCACCAGCTGGCCAGACCCAGAGGATTCAAGCAAGATCCCAGCCACTTTCCCACCATTGAGCAAAACATCATTTGGCCATTTCTGAGCCAAGGCCCCCGCGCCCACCAGGCTGGACAAGGCACGCCGCAAGGCGCAGGCAGCCACGAAGGAGCGTTGAGCGGCCTCTGCGGGGGTGCAACGGGGCTGCATGACCAAACTGGCCGCAAAGGCCCCAGCGGGACATAACCAACTGCGTCCCTGCCGTCCCCGGGCTTTGCTCTGTGTGCCAGCCAAAATCCAATGCGGAAAACCCTGCGCCCCATCATAACTGCGGGCCAAATCCATTGTGGATCCAGCCCGCGCATGAAAACTGGCGCTGACGCCAGAGGGCAACTTAATTTGCAAGAGACTCCGCCGCCAATTGCGCCAATGGCTCAATGCCAAACAGGCTAAAGGCCGCACCGACAGTGATCACAGCGGTGGAGGCCACCAAAATCACAGTCAGCCTACGCGGCGTTTGCGTATCAAGTGGCTCACTTTCCGCGCCAAAATACATGAAATACACGATGCGGATGTAGTAATAGGCGCCAATCACAGAGGCCACGACCCCGGCTATCGCGAGCCAGGCCATATTGGCCTCATAGGCGGCGCGCAGCACATAGAATTTGCCAAAGAACCCAACCATCGGGGGAACCCCAGCCATAGAGAACATGATGAATACGACACAGAGCGCTCTTAAAGGTTGGTATTTTGACAGCATGCTGAGGGAGGCAATATCACTCACAGGCCGGCCGTCGCGCTCCATAGAGAGGATGAGGGCGAACATGCCGATGTTCATGGAGATATAAATCGCCATATAGATCAGCATGGCTTGTACGCCGAACACGGTGCCCGCGGCCAACCCCATCAAAGCAAACCCCATATGCGCGATTGAGGAATAGGCCATCAGACGTTTGATGTCTTTTTGCCCAATCGCCGCCACAGCACCAAGGAACATAGAAAACAGCGACAGAACCGCCACAACCTGTTGCCAATCTGCAGTTACGCCGCCGAATGCATCATGCACGACACGGGCAAATAGCCCCATGGCCGCCATCTTTGGCGCCGTGGCAAAAAAGGCGGTGACAGGGGTTGGCGCCCCTTCATAGACATCTGGCGCCCACATGTGAAATGGTGCGGCGGAAACCTTAAAGCCCATGCCAGCGATCACAAAGACCAGGCCCAGGAGCAAGCCGATGGACAGATCCCCACCGCTTGTTGCGGCCATAATCCCAGAAAATTCAACCGTTCCGGCAAACCCATAGACCAAAGAGGTACCATAGAGCAGGAGACCAGAGGACAAAGCCCCCAGCACAAAATACTTCAACCCAGCTTCGGTGGATTTGGCACTGTCTCGTCGGAAGGCCGCGATCACATAGAGGGCCAAAGACTGCAGCTCTAACCCCATATAGAGGGTCAAAAGGCTGCCAGCGGAGACCATCACCATCATGCCCACAACCGAAAGCGCCACCAAAAGGGGATATTCGAACTTCAGCATATCATGCTTGGCCGCGTAATCTTGGCCCATCACCAGAACCAAAGCCGCGGACAGTAAGATCACAATCTTGCAAAATCGTGCAAAACTGTCATCCATGAACATCCCGCCAAAGGAGGCCGTGCCGGTTGGCGTGCCCATCGCCAAGATCAGCGCCAGAAACAAAAACGCACCGCTGGTCAACCAAATCGAGAGCACGGCATGGCGATCCTTGCCCGTATAAACGAAAACAACCAAAGCCAGCATCGCATAGAGCGACAGAAGAACCTCAGGTAGAACAGTCGTGAAATCTGAAGCGATCATGTTCCAAAATTCCCCTTTAATGGGACGCAGTGGATGCGGCCGAACTCACAATGCCGTGAGCGGCCACATTGCTGTGATAGGTTTCAACCAAAGCCGCAACCGACGGCCCAATGATGTCAAGGATGAGCGCGGGATAAACGCCCAGGATCAGCGTCATCGCCACGAGAGGGGCAAAGATCATCTTCTCACGCGGTGCCATATCGGTAATGGATTTCAAGCTTTCCTTGATCAAATCCCCCAAAACCACGCGGCGATACAGCCACAAAGCATAGGCGGCCGATAGGATCACACCAGAGGCCGCGAAGAGCGCCACCCAAGTATTGACTTGAAAGATCCCCATCAAGGTGAGGAATTCACCGACAAATCCCGATGTGCCCGGCAAGCCAACATTGGCCATGGTGAAGAACATGAAGATCAATGCATAGCTCGGCATCCGATTTACGAGGCCGCCATAGGCGTCAATGTCGCGGGTGTGCATCCGGTCATAAATCACCCCAACACAGAGAAACAAAGCGCCAGAGATAAACCCATGACTCAGCATCTGGAATATCGCGCCATCAATCCCTTGCTGATTGGCCGCAAATATTCCCATGGTGACATATCCCATATGCGCCACCGAGGAATAGGCGATCAGCTTTTTCATATCCTGCTGCGCCAGGGCGACCAATGACGTGTAGACAATCGCAATCGCCGACATCCAAAACACCAAAGGCGCCAGCAGGTCAGAGGCCACAGGGAACATCGGCAAAGAGAACCGCAGAAACCCATAGCCGCCCATTTTCAGCAAAATTGCCGCGAGCACCACAGAGCCGGCCGTCGGCGCTTGCACATGGGCATCTGGCAACCAAGTGTGCACCGGCCACATCGGCATTTTCACCGCGAATGAGGCAAAGAAGGCCAACCACATCAGCGTCTGCGCCCCGCCAATAATGTGAAACCCTGCCACAGTCAGCGTGTCTGATCCAAAATTATGGCTCAAAAGCACCACCATATCCGTGGTCCCGGCATCAGCAAACATGGCCACCATGGCCACCAGCATTAAAACCGAGCCCAAAAACGTGTAGAGAAAGAACTTGAACGACGCATAGATCCGCTCTTTGCCACCCCAAATCCCAATGATCAAAAACATTGGGATCAAACAGGCTTCAAAGAACATGTAAAACAGCACCAGATCTAAGGCGCAGAACACCCCGATCATCAAGCTTTCAAGCACCAAAAAGGCGATCATATACTCTTTGAGACGATGCGTGACATTCCATGAGGCTGCAACGACCAGGGGCATTGTGAATGTCGTCAGCAAAACGAACAACAGGCTTATCCCATCAACCCCCATCTTATACTGCATGCCCAAAAGCCAGCTGCGCTCTTCAACAAATTGAAAGCCTGTATCATTTGGCTCAAAACCCGACAGCAGCATGAGGGAGGCCAGAAAGGTGAACCCTGTCGCGGCCAGCGCCAGATATTTCACATTTCTTTGCGAGGCCTCACCATCCCCACGGGCCAAAAGCGCCAAAATGACCGCTGCGACCAAAGGAATGAATGTAATTAGGCTAAGAAGGTTGCTCATTATTTACCTCCCGCGATGGTCACCCAGGTGACCAAGGCTGCGATTCCGATCACCATGCCAAAAGCATAGGTGAAGATATAACCCGACTGCATGCGGCCGGCCCATTTGGTGAAGAAGGGGATGATCCCCATGGCCAGACCGTTGATGCCACCATCAATGATTTTGCCATCTCCAACCTTCCAAAGGGTCCGCCCCAGCCATTGCGCCGGGCGCAGGAAGATCACATCGTAGATTTCATCAAAATACCATTTGTTCAGTAGGAAGCGGTAGAGCACAGGATTGCTCTCAGCCACCCGGCGCGGCAGGTCCAGCTTGGTCATGTAAAATGCCCAAGCCCCTGCAAAGCCTAGGACCATAGCGATAAATGGGGACAATTTGACCAACCAATGGACGTGATGCGCATCGTCCAGCACAGTGTTACTGGGCGCCATATAGATCGCCCCCCGACCCAGCTTGTCCTCAGCGCCATCATCCCCTGCGCCGTGACCGGCCGCATCATCGGTCTCTGCGCTGGCTGTGGCGGCATGGGCGGGCGCAATCAGGNTAAATCCACCCTGAGCATGACCCTCATCATGGCCAGCATTTGCCTCAACAATGCCAAAGAAAACTTCCACTTTATGGTGGTCCCCAAAAAACGGCTTGTAAAAGACCATGCCTGAGAAAATCGCTCCAACCGCCAGCACCGCAAGCGGCACCAGCATGACCTTTGGGCTTTCATGGGCGTGCTCATGGGTGTGTTTGTCGCCCCGCGCCGCGCCGAAGAAGGTCAAGAACATCAAGCGCCAGCTGTAAAAACTGGTGAACATCGCCGCGATAACCAACATCCAGAAGGCATAACCTCCCATTGTCCCCGCATAGGNACTCTCAATCACCGCATCCTTCGACAGGAAGCCGGCAAAGCCGTAGTGCGTGAGGGGGATACCAACACCCGTAATCGCCAGCGTGCCGATCATCATAGCCCAGAAAGTATAGGGCAGTTTTTTGCGCAAACCGCCGTAATTGCGCATATCTTGCTCGTGATGCATCCCGTGAATAACCGAGCCTGCACCCAAAAATAGCATCGCCTTAAAGAAGGCGTGGGTCAAAAGATGGAACATTGCCACGGAATAGACCCCAAGCCCGGCCGCCACGAACATATATCCCAGCTGCGAGCAGGTTGAATAAGCAATCACCCGTTTAATGTCATTTTGCACAAGTCCAACGGTCGCCGCAAAGAAGGCCGTCGAAGCGCCCAGGAAGACGATGAAATTCATCGTATCAGGTGCAAATTCCATAATCGGAGACATGCGGCACACCAAAAAGACACCCGCAGTGACCATAGTGGCTGCATGGATCAAGGCGGACACAGGGGTCGGGCCTTCCATCGCGTCCGGCAACCAAGTGTGCAAGATCAACTGCGCCGATTTGCCCATCGCGCCGACGAACAGCAAGAAGGCAATCAAATTCGCCGCATTCCAATCGCGCCAAAGAAAGTGCAACTCCATCGTGGCCAGTTGTGGACCGATCAAAAAGATATCCTCAAACTTGATGCTATCGGCTACGAGATACAGGCCAAAGATACCCAGCAAAAATCCGAAATCGCCAACCCGGTTAACCACAAAGGCTTTGATTGCCGCCGCCCCTGCGCTTTGTTTGCGGATGTAGAACCCAATCAGCAAATAAGAGGCCACGCCCACCCCTTCCCAGCCAAAGAACAGCTGCAACAGGTTGTCAGAGGTCACCAGCATCAACATGGCAAATGTGAAAAACGATAGATAGGCAAAGAACCTTGGACGATAGCTTTCACCGTCCCGGAAATGATCATCATGGGCCATATAGCCCATGGAATAAAGATGCACCAAGGCCGAGACGGTGGTGATCACAATCAACATAATCGTCGTCAGCCGGTCCATGCGAATGGCCCAATCGGTCGACAAGGTGCCGCTCTCAATCCAGCGCAGAATATGGATACTTTCGGTCTGCCCATCAAAGCTGAGAAACAGCACCCAAGACAAAAGCGCCGAGAGAAACAACAGCGCGGTGGTCAAGACCTGCGCCGCCTTATCGCCAATAACCCCGTGACCGAAGCCTGCAATCAGAGCCCCCACCAATGGGGCAAAAAGGAGTATAGTTTCCATAACGCCTTACCCTTTCATTACGTTGACGTCTTCAACGTCAATCGAGCCTTTGTTACGGAAGAAACACACCAAAATCGCCAAGCCGATTGCAGCTTCGGCCGCTGCCACGGTCAATACAAAGAGCGTGAAAATCTGCCCAACATAGTCGCCAAGAAAGGCCGAAAAGGCGACGAAGTTGATATTCACGCTCAGCAGCATCAATTCGATACTCATCAACAAAATAATGATATTTTTGCGATTCAGAAACAGTCCAAAGATGCCAATCACAAACAGGGCCGCCGCAACGGCCAGATAATGTTCAAGTCCGATCATAGTCCCTGCCCCGGTTTTACATCTTTCAATTCCATAGCTTTGGCTGGATCACGCATCATCTGCGCAATCACGTCCTGACGCTTGACGTCCACCCGGTGGCGCAGAGTGAGCACAATCGCCCCAATCATGGCCACCAAGAGCACCAAGCCGGCCAGTTGGAAAATTAAAATATAGTCATCATAAAGAATGGCACCCAGCTCGCCGGTGTTGGTGCCGGCGCCGAATTCAGCGGCCAAGCGTCCCTCGTATCCGGCCGAATAGTCCCAAACCCCGAAGGCGAACATCAACTGCATGAGGACAATCACGCCAATCACCAACCCAAGAGGCAGATATTTTGCCATCTCTGCTTTCAGTTCAGCAAAATCCACATCAAGCATCATCACAACAAAGAGGAATAAGACCGCCACGGCGCCGACATAGACGATGATCAGCAGCATGGCCACAAACTCCGCCCCCAACAGGACAAAAAGGCCCGCCGCCGAGAGAAAAGCCAAAATCAGCCACAAAACCGAATGCACCGGGTTGCGCGCCACGACTGTGAAAATGCCCCCGATCAAAGTGGACATTGAAAATGCGTAAAACGCGAGTTCCGCGATACCCATCGTAATTCCTTCCCTTGGCCGCTTAGCGATATGGCGCGTCGAGTTCGAGATTGCGGGCAATCTCAGCTTCCCAACGGTCGCCATTTTCTAGCAGTTTGGATTTGTCGTAAAATAACTCTTCACGCGTCTCGGTTGAGAATTCGAAATTCGGACCCTCAACAATCGCATCCACCGGGCAGGCCTCTTGGCAAAAGCCACAGTAAATGCATTTGTCATATCTATATCATAACGGGTGGTGCGGCGGCTGCCGTCATCGCGCGGCTCGGCGTCAATGGTGATGGCCTGCGCCGGGCAAATCGCTTCGCAAAGCTTACAGGCAATACAGCGTTCTTCCCCATTCGGGTAGCGGCGCAAAGCATGTTCACCGCGGAACCTTGGGCTCAAGGGTCCTTTTTCATGCGGGTAGTTCAAAGTCGCCTTAGGCCGGAAAAAATATTTCATACCCAATTTGAACGCAGCCCAAAAATCTTGCAGTAAGAAATATTTGACCCGACGTGTATAATCAATATTTGCCATTGGTTTAGCCTCCCACTGTCCAGCGGGCATAGACGCCCCAGAACCAACCAAATTTCGCTGCAAAGGCCACAAAGACCACCCAGACCAAGGAGAAGGGCAGAAACACTTTCCAGCCCAAACGCATCAGCTGATCGTAGCGATACCGCGGCACCAAGGCTTTGACCATGGCAATAAGGAAAAAGAAGATCGCCATCTTCCCAACCATCCAGACCGGACCATCGGCAATGAAAGGTACAGGCGACGCCCAGCCCCCGAAAAACAACAAGGTGATCAAAGCACACATCAAGAAAATCGCGATATACTCACCAGCCATGAAGAGCAAAAACGGTGTCGAGGAATATTCCACCTGATACCCTGCAACGAGCTCTGACTCGGCCTCAGGCAAATCGAAAGGTGGACGATTGGTTTCCGCCAAAGCGCTGATGAAGAACAAAAACACCATTGGGAAATGCGGGATGAAATACCAGTTGAAAAAGCCCAAATCGCCATTTTGCGCCGCCACAATTGCACCAAAATTCATGGATCCCGTCGAGATAATCACACCGATGATAATCAAACC
>JGI20158J14315_10003331_pt1 | contig 10709 bp, 12 predicted proteins | sample COG_08_FD_14315 | JGI IMG/M metagenome (IMG submission 14315)
CAATATCCGAACCACTTTCAATTCCTAAATAAAACATATCAAGTCCTGCATTATTCATTTTCTTTAATTCTTCAGGAGTTTTTTTCAAAATATTCATTGGCATAGCATAACATGAAATTCTTTCGATATTTGCAAATTTTTCTCTAATGTATTTTAAAATTTTAATCATGTATTCAGAATCAAGATTTAATGCATCACCATCTGCAAGAAAAACTCTTCTTGTATCTGGAACATATTTTGCCATCATGTCAATTTCAGCTTTTACATCCTCCCATGGTCTTTCAGAATATTCTTTTGATCTATACATATCACAAAATGAGCATTCGTTAAATGAACAACCTAATGTAACTTGGAAAATCAATGATCTAGCTTCTGAAGGTGGTCTGTATAGTGGTGCATCATAATTTAACATCATTTTTTATTCATTTGACTTTGTTTGATTATCTTTTTTATACTTTCTACTGTGATTTTAGGCACGAGTTTAATCATTTTGAACTAATAATCTTAATTTTTAAAAAAAGTATAATGTAATTTCAATTTATTTATGCTAAAAATTGGTCAATAATATGCTACATGAATATCTAAAACTTAATAAAAATATTCTAATTGCTTTTGCTGCATCATTAATTATTTCTGCAATAATTGCACAACTTCTTTCTGAACAAACTGAATATCTTAATGCTACATATACAACAATTGCAGATTATTTAATTTATTTCTCCGTGTTTAGTTTTTTATTTTATTTAGATAATAGAAAAAAATACATTTTAGAATCTGGTAAAACAGATACTGTAAAATTAAAACATGATCTTAAAAAATTAATCACTTCACTTGGAATTGGAGAAATTGTTTATACTATTTTTAGAGGTATATTGCAATATTATTTTCTGATTATAAGCTATGATCCATATTTAGCATCAATAATATCTCAAAGTATATCAACAGTAATTTACATGATAGTGGTTAATCTAACTGTGAAGATAACTAGGTTGTATAAAGATGAAAATTAGTGTTTACGTAGATGGATCTGGTGGTTCTAATGGCGGATTTGGATTTTTTGTCAAAGAAACTGGAGAATCATTTTACGAAAAAAAATCTGAAATTACAAATAATCAAGCAGAATATTTAGCAATAATTTCAGCATTAAAGAAATTTGTAGATACTGATGATGAAATTACTATTTTCAGTGATTCTAAAAATACGGTAAATCAATTAAATCATGAATTTGCTATAAATAATGAAAAACTCCGTGATTTAGCCAGAGAATCGTGGTTGATTATTGCAAAATTTTCTAATATATCCATAGTTTGGATTCCAAGAAAAGAAAATCTTGCAGGTAAGATGTTGGGTAGTTAAAATCATAGATCAGAAATTTCTATGAATAACTTTATTATACAAAATCTTAAATTCATTTTATCATGGCTGAATCTGTCTTTTTGTCACCAAAGTCAATTGCTGTAATTGGTGCTTCAGATAAAGCTGGAAGTGTTGGTGCTACAATTACCTCCAACATTATGAATGGTTTCACGGGTGTTGTTTATCCAATTAGTCCATCACGTGATCAAGTATTTTCTAAAAAAGCTTACAAAACTGTTTTAGATGTTCCAAAACAAATTGATTTAGCAGTAATTGTGATTAAAAATACTCTAGTTGCACCCGTTTTAGAAGAATGTGGGAAGAAAAAAATCAAAGGAGTCATTATCATTACAGCTGGTTTCAAAGAAGTTGATGAAGAAGGTGCAAAACGTGAACAAGAAATTAAAGATATAGCTAAAAAATACAAAATCCAAATCATTGGACCAAATTGTCTTGGAGTAATGAATCTTGATCCAAAAACAATGATGAATTCAACATTTCTAAAAATTACACCAAAATCTGGAAAGATTGCTCTAGTTTCTCAAAGTGGTGCAATATGTGCAGCTTTAGTTGAAGATGCAAGTGCTCAAGGAATTGGTTTTTCAGCAGTTGTGAGTCTTGGAAATAAAGCTGCAATGAGCGAAGTTGATGTACTAAAAATTCTTGCTAATCATAAACAAACTGAAGTTATTGTAATGTATCTTGAAGATATGGGAGATGGACAAGAATTTCTTAAAGTTTGTAAAAATATTACTAAAAAACTCAAAAAACCTGTTCTTGTTTTAAAATCTGGGCGTAGTCCTGAGGGTGCTAAGGCTGCAATGTCTCATACTGGAGCACTAATGGGTTCAGATGAAATCTATGATGCTTTACTAAAACAATCTGGTGCAATTAGAGTTGATACTATGGAAGAACTATTTGATTATGCTACAGCATTTTCTAAACAACCATTACCATTAGCTGGTGATCTTGTTATTGTTTCAAATGCTGGTGGCCCTGCAATTATTTCAACAGATGCTTGTTCAAAAATGAATATCAAAATGGCTGATATCACAAGTGTCAGAAAAAAGATTGATGCAGTAATTCCTCCTTGGGGAAGCTCTAGAAATCCTGTTGATATTGTAGGAGATGCTGATTTTAATAGATTCAATAATGTTTTAGACAGAGTTCTTGCACACCCAAAAGTTGGTTCAGTAATTTCTATGTGCACTCCATCTGGAACATTAGATTATGATAAACTTGCAGAAGTAATTGTCACAATGTCAAAAAAATACAAAAAAACAATGCTTGCTAGCTTAATGGGATTGGATGAGGGAATCACAAATAGAGAAATTTTAGCAAAAGGTAATGTTCCATATTATACATATGCTGAAGGTGCAATTCGAACACTTGCAGCAATGATTCGATTTAGAAATTGGGTTAAATCTCCAAATGGTAAAATCACTAAATTCAAAGTTAACAAATCAAAAGCTCAGAAAATTTTTGATAAAGTCAAAAATGAAAAAAGACCAAATCTTTTAGAAGAAGAGGGACAAGAAGTTCTCAAAGCATATGGTTTACCCCTTCCAGCTAGTTCACTTGCTACTACAGAAAGTGATGCTGTAAAAACTGCAAAGAAAATTGGCTATCCTGTCGTAATGAAAATTGCTTCACCACAAATTATTCACAAATCTGACGCAGGTGGTGTCAAAGTAAATCTAACAAATGATGCTGAAGTAAAAACTGCATTCAAAACTATTATTAAAAATGCAAAAAAATATGATAAAAAAGCCGAGATTAAGGGAGTTCTAATTGTGGAGATGGTAAAAGGTGGTAAGGAATTAATCATTGGTTCAAAATTAGAGCCTGGATTTGGTCCAGTAATTATGCTCGGAATGGGTGGCATTTATGTTGAAGTTCTAAAAGATGTTACATTCAAACTTGCACCTGTAACTGATAAAGAATCAGATGATATGATTGCATCAATTAAAACTCAAAAACTTCTTCAAGGAGTTCGTGGCGAAAAACCATCAGACATTGCAAAATTATCTGAATGTATTCAGAGACTATCTCAATTAGTCTCTGACTTTAAGGAGATCAAAGAATTAGATATGAATCCTGTACTTGTAATGGAAAAAGGAAAAGGTTGTAAAATTTTAGACGTTAGAATAGGTCTATGATAATATTTTGTTCATAAAATTATCTATTTTGGAATTCAGACTATTTATAGAACTTAAGCATAATTAGGATATGGCCGATGAGTCTAAAGTAATAAGATCTGGAGATGATTACATTGAAAGTCTTAGAAATAGAAATCTCAAAGTATACCTTTTTGGAGAATTAGTTAAAGAGCCTGTAGATCATGCAATGATTAGACCATCAATTAATGCAGTAGCTGAAACTTATGATCTTGCAGTCCGTGAAGAATCTCTTGCATCAGCAGATTCATCAATTACTGGATTGAAAGTTAATCGATTTTTACATATTGCTGAGAGCGCTGAAGATTTAGTTTTACAAAATAAAATGCAAAGAAAATTAGGACAAAATACTGGTACTTGTTTCCAACGATGTGTTGGTATGGACGCAATGAATTCCTTACATTCTACAACATTTGAAATTGATGAAAAACATGGAACTGATTATCATAAAAGATTTTTAGAATTTGTAAAAATGGTTCAAAAAGAAAACCTCGTTATTGGAGGTGCAATGACTGATCCTAAAGGTGATAGAAGTAAAGGCCCTTCTGAACAAGAGGATCCAGATCTTTTCACAAGAATTGTTGATAGTGATGAAAAAGGCGTTTATGTTTCTGGAGCTAAAGCACATCAAACAGGATGTATTAACTCTCATTGGATAATTTTGATGCCAACAATTAGATTAACTGAAAATGATAAAGATTGGGCAATTGTAGGCGCAGTTCCGGCAGATGCAGAAGGAATTACTTACATTTACGGTAGACAATCTTGTGATACTAGAAGTATGGAAGAAGGTGACATTGATGTTGGCAATGCAAAATTTGGAGGACAAGAGGCCTTGATAGTTTTAGATAGAGTGTTTATTCCATGGGAAAAAGTTTTCATGAATGGAGAATTTGAATTTGCATCAATGCTTGTTGAACGTTTCACCTGTTACCATAGACGTAGTTATGTTTGTAAAACTGGATTAGGTGATGTGCTAATTGGTGCTGCTGCAACAATTGCAGATTATAATGGCGTTCCAAAAGTTTCTCATATTAAAGATAAAATTATTGAGATGACTCATCTTAATGAAACAATTTTTGCAGCAGGTATTGCATCTTCACATCAAGGACAGAAAATGAAATCTGGTGTATTCCTCAATGACGATATGCTTGCACAAGTATGTAAACACAATGTAACTAGATTCCCTTATGAAATTGGAAGACTTGCACAAGATATTGCAGGTGGATTAATGGTTACTTTACCATCAGAAAAAGATTTTAGACATCCAGAAGCTGGTCCAATGTTAAAAAAATATCTTGCAGCAAGAAAAGGTGTAGATGTAGAAAATAGAATGAGAATTTTAAGATTAATTGAAAATATGACTCTTGGTAGAAATGCAGTTGGATATCTTACAGAATCCATGCACGGTGCTGGATCCCCCCAGGCTCAAAGAATCCAAATTCAGCGTCAAATGCAAGTTGGATACAAGAAAAATTTAGCAAAGAATCTTGCTGGTATTACAAATGATGTTGAAGAACCTTCAGAACCATCTGATTACTTTAAACGTGTTTTCAAAACAAAAGATTCTGTTCTTTAATTCTAATAATTAATTTATTGTTTATTTTCTTTATCTTCGTTTGATTTCTCTTCATTTTGTTTAGACTCTTCATTTTTCTCTTCAGAAATTTCTGATTTGTCAATATCTGTAGAATATTCAGAATCTGCTTCAATCTTTCCAATATCTGATAATTCTTTCAATGTTTCTTTACTGACTATGTCTTCTACCTCTTTTTTCTTTCCTGTAAATTGTTTAATTATCATGATTCCTATTACAATTGCAATAATGATGTAATTCATTGGGGGTTTCAAGATTTGTGTAATGTATCCGACTTGTGGAATGACATATGCAACTTTTCCAATATATTCCTCTTCTGTAATTGGATAATCTGTTCCTCTGATGAATGAGGGATTTGCATCACCTTGTGTTCTAACTGTAATGGATCTTCACTAAGAATAGATTCAACCCTATGAACAATTACTCTATTATGATCTGAAGGTCTATCAAATACAATTATGTCTCCTACTTGAACTTCTTCAAATGGTTCATGACCTTGAATAACTATTATGTCATAAACTTCCAATGCTGGAATCATACTTCCACTAGCAACAACATAAAATGGATTTTGTGTTCCAAATGCGGCTTGTAATCCAATCCAAATTACTATAACTGCTATTACAACAATTGCAATGTCTTTGATAACACCCTTTGAGATAGATCTTTTAGCCAATTACATTCTTTCCTTAGTGATATTCATTAAATTTGTTAATTATTGGATTTTTGTTCCACATTCTTCACAGAATTTAGAGCCATCTTTATTGACAAATCCACATTCAGAACATTTTCCTGGTTGAGCTGCAGCAGCTTCTTCTGGTTTTCCTAGTAAAACTACTTCTCCAACTTTTTTAATTGAAGTCCAAGGAATACTTCCTTCTGTTCCATCATTTTTAGTAATTACTAAGACCATTGATTGTGTATTGGCATCAATACCGACCTGTTTTGCAGTACCAACTTTATTTGCATTTTCATCTATGACATTTCTTCCTTCAATTGAACTAACTGAAGCTGAAGAACTTGGCTGTGTTGTTTCTACTGTAGGTGTTGTTGTTTCTACTGTAGGTGTTGTTGTTTCTACTGTAGGTGTTGTTGTTTCTACTGTAGGTGTTGTTGCATTTGGATCTAATGGCTTTGCACTTCCAACTTCTCCTTCTTCATTTGGTTTTTTGAATTCTCTATATTCTGCAATTGAAGCATTACATGAATTACAAATATACTGACCTCTTTCTGCTAAAACTAAATTTTCTGCAACTTCTTCATTTGGATTTTCAAATTCTATTTTTGGTGGACCTTCAAATTCTTTTTCACATGTATTGCAAAAATGTTTAGTAATTTTGTCTCCATCTAATCTGCCAATTGGTGCTAAAAATAAATCTGGACCTCCTAAATTTCCTTTCATTTGTTGTTCATCTGTAACTGTGGCCATAACGTAGCCTCCAGAACCTCTCAATTTTTTCAATCTAAGTTCTGAACTCATAACTCATTTTTATCAAAACGTCATTTAAGTATATATGAAATTTAGTCCAAGATTAAAAAATAACATATTGAAATTTGGTGAACGTTTTTAGGTGTGATAATTAAATCACAATTATAATGGGAATTACTCAAATTTCAGATACAAAGTCATGGGAAGTAGATGTCATTAATTCTGACGTTCCTGTATTTGTAGACTTTTGGGCCGAATGGTGTGGTCCATGTAGAATGGTAGGTCCAGTAGTTGAAGAACTAGCAAATGACTATGATGGCAAAGTAAAATTTGTCAAGGTTAATGTTGATGAGGCCAATGAATTAGCTTCAAAATACAACGTCTTTAGTATTCCAACCTTAATCCTCCTTAACAAAGGTGAAATAGTTAGCCAACAAGTTGGTGCTGCTTCTAAAGAATCATACCAAAGTATGATTGATAGAGCACTAGCATAAATTACTAAAAATACGTTTTTTCTTATTTTTTCATCCTAAAGTAATTAATATTACAAAAATTGAGTCTGAATATGTCATTTGGTGAAGTAGATACACTTGGAATGCTTTTTGATAAACTACAAAGTTTGTTTGATGAATCTCAAGGATACTATGAATCATTTTTAGACACTAACAATATGTACAAAAAAGGTCAAATCAGCGACAAAGAATTTTTTCAAAAGTTAGGTGATTATACAGTTGCATATTCTGCATTAGAATTTTTAGCAATCAAAGTGATATTTGAATTAAAAAAATCTCAAGGTTCCAATTCTGGTAACACACAATCCCCTGGATTGATGCCAGGAATGGGTCAACCTGGAATGATGGCAGGTGGAATGGGTCAACCACCAAGATCTGGAACAGCACAAAACCCTGTTGGTGGAAGTCCGCCAGGAATTGTATCTGCACAAGAAGCATTTGGAGATGTTGGAACTTTACCTTCACCTGATCCAGCATTAATGCCAAGACAAACTATCTCGCCACAACAACAACCTGGAAATGGATGTAATTCATGTGGTGCTGAATTAAGACCAAACTCAAAATTCTGCACAAAGTGTGGATCCAAAGTATAAAATTAAAAATATTATTTTCTTATTCTTGTGTTGTACCACATTCAGGACAAAACTTTGCTGTCATTGATAAACTAGTTCCACATTCTGAACAAAACTTTCCATCTGTTTTTACTTCATTGTATGCATTTCCTACATTTGCTGAGCTTTTTACTGCCCCAGTTGGAACGTATGTTTCATCGTCAATTAAAACCGGTTCAAAATCCTGTTCTGTTAGATAGGTCATCATTCTTGGAATTCCTTTTCCTTCATTATTGGGATCTGGCACTGAATCACCCATCCAAAATGCAAATCTCATTAGAGTCAATTCTGGTGTAGAAAATGCCAATGTGTGTTTTGACATATAATCTTGTGCTGCCTTTTTACCGTCAAAAACTTCCATGATGACGGTATTTTCTATTAATGTATAATAGTTTCTGGTAAAATGGACCGAGAGGGAATCGAACCCTCGTCATCTTCGTTGCGAACGAAGCATTATACCCCTAAACTATCGGCCCTCAAATTATTTGGGCAAATTTGGGCTTTTATTCATTTTTAATCATTCTAATCCTTTTTCTAATTTGATTTTTTTAATTACGTCTTTGACTAATTCTTCATCCTTTACAACTAATTCATGGAGTTTTTTCTTATATTCTTCATCACCCCATTTTTCTTGATTAAACATCTCTTTGACTAATTTCACAATTTCAGATTTATTTCTCTGATGATCACGTCTTGCAATCTCTGAACCTTCCATGATTTTTCATTTTGTTTAATCAACTTAAGCGTATTCCTTAACGCATAATAGAGTCTTTGATGTAAAATTTTTTGATGACCTATGATACTGTAATTATTGATTCACATGTAATTCTTCCAACTGGTATGATTGACAAAAATATTGTAATTGATGATGGAAAAATAATAGGTTTAACAAATGACATTCCTGCATGTGATCATAAAATTAATGGAAATGGATTAATTTCAATTCCTGGTGCAATTGATACACATGTTCATTATGGAGTTTATTCTCCAATTAATGAAGCTGCAAAAACTGAATCTCATGCTGCAGCAATAGGTGGAGTTACAACTATGATGCGTATGCTTAGATTAGAAAATGCATTTTCAAATTCTTTACAACCACAATTAACAACTTCATCTGAATATCATTATGTTGACTATGCTATACATGCTTCAATTTTCACACAAAAACAAATTGATGAAATGAGTTTTTGCATTGATAAAGGAATCACATCATTCAAAATTTACATGAATCTTGGTGGTGAAGTTGGTCATGTATACATGGATATGCCTCCAAATTCTACTAATCTTGTTGCATCTAAAGTAAATGTGACAGATGATCTTGTAGAAAAAATTGTAAAGAATGCAGCAACACTAGGATGTCCAGTACTTGTTCATGCTGAAGATTATGAGTCATGTGGATGTGGAATTAAAAAAGCTAAAGAAAAAAATCAAGATGGGTTATCTGCATGGTCTTCTAGCCGTTCACCTGAATTTGAAGCTAAAGCAATCAAAACAGTATGTAAGTTTGGAAGAGATTATGATTGTGTAATTTACTTTGTTCATATTGGTTCAGAACAAGCATTATTACAAATTCAAGAAGAAAAAAAATTAGGAACTAAAATTTTTGTAGAAACATGTCCTCATTACCTTACATTATCATATGAAAAACAAAATGGTTATCTTGCTAAGGTAATGCCTCCAATTCGAACTGAAAATGACCAAAAGGCAGTTTGGAATGCACTATCTAATAACCAGATTGATACTATAGGGACAGATCATGTTGCTAATCAACTTAAACTAAAACTTGATGGTGATGATGTTTGGGGTGCTTTAGCTGGTTTTCCAGGAATAGGTACTTCATTACCAATATTACTCAATGATGGGGTTAATCATAATAGAATTACACTTGAACAATTTGTGAAATTTACTAGCTATAATGCTGCTAGAATTTTTGGTATGTATCCAAAAAAAGGAACCTTGGAAAAGAATTCTGATGCTGATGTAACTATGATTGATTTGAAAAAAGAAAAAAAAGTAACTTCTGAATTATTTGGAAGCTTTTCTGATTATATTGTCTACGAAGGGCGTAATTTGAAGGGCTGGCCTGTAAAAACTATGGTTAGAGGAGAATTAGTGGCCGAAGACTTTGAGGTAATTGGAAAACTTGGACATGGAAAACATGTTTCTAGAATAATTACTTCTAAATAATTTCAAATTTGCCGTTTGTTTTAGCTTTGTAAATTATATCTGGTTTTCTCAAAAAAATTCCTGACTCAAAAACTCCTGGTATTTGTTTGATTTTTTGTGTTAATGTTTTTGGATTTTTTATTGTTCCAAAGTCACAATCTAAAATTATATTTCCATTCTCTGTAAAAAATGGGTAACCCCTATCTAAAGATCGAATTTTAGATTCTCCTCCTAATTTTTTAATTGAATTGATTATTGCATTTCTTGCTAATGGATGAATTTCTATTGGTACTGTTCTTGTAAAATTTTTAACAAATTTTGTTTTATCTGCCATTACTACTACTTTATTTGCAAGACTAAACAAAATATTTTCTCGAAGTAATGCACCTCCTCCACCTTTGATAACATATTTCTGTGAATCAATTTGGTCTGCACCATCAAAAACAATGTCTATGTGATTTATTTGATCAGATTCTATTAATTCTATACCTGCTTTTTCTGCAACTAATTTGATTTGTAATGATGTTGGAATGCCTCTGATATTGTAATTTTTTAATTTAATCAATTTGGCAAGTGATTTTACTAATGAAGTTGCTGCTCTACCACTACCTAATCCAATTACTTGGTTATTTTTAATTAATTTTAGTGCATCACTTGATAATGCCTCCATGGCATCATCGTAGGACAATTATTCTACCTCAGCTTGATCAAGTTTTGATAATACTCTCATAATATCGCCCTTGATTTTATCCAAATCATCACCATCATCATCAAAATCATCATCGATTGTTGAGGTTTTTGGTTTTTGTTCTGGTTGTGGAAGTGCCTTATGTTCTGTAATTTTTGCTACTTCCTTTTCTAAAT
>JGI20158J14315_10003332_pt1 | contig 10708 bp, 15 predicted proteins | sample COG_08_FD_14315 | JGI IMG/M metagenome (IMG submission 14315)
GCAACTTTGATTAAACCCCGAATTGATACACCTGTAGCTCCTGAACCAATTGATACACCTGTAGCTCCTGAACCAATTGATACACCTGTATCTACTGAACGTATGATAAAAGCATCTGCAACTTTGATTAAATCTATCTCTGATGTTTCATCTGAAAAATTAATTAATTTGCTAGAAACTGTTTCTAATCAATTAGACCAATTCTCAAAACAGTCAATTTCCACTCCGACAAACATTCCCTTTCACTATTATTCGCTTAATCAACTTGAGGAATTAATTGATTATAATGAATCTTTAATTTCACAACAAAGAAATCGGGAGATCCTAATTATCACCCCAAAGATGAGTTATTAAAAGAAATTCAATTAATGCGTTATTCTAAATATTATAAACAAGGTGAAATTCCTGTAAAACTTAATGACATTTTTTACTCATCGCTAATATTTTCTAATAATTCAAATAATTACTATAAAGTAATTGGGGTATCTGATGATGATTTAACATGTACCGTAAAACAAATTAATTTCATTTTAGGCGATGATGCTCCTAATTATGAAACATTGTTAGAATCTGAACCAATTTTGTTAAGTATTAAAAATTCAACAATTAGAAATCCGCTTACTGGTTTAACAGAAAATACAGGTGAAAAACAATTACATGGAAAAATCTTTAGCCCTCAAGATAATACTACTTTTGAGGTTCTTTACAGATTTAAGGAAATGAATAATTTTATTAAAAAATTGAATAAAAAAGAAAATTTTTAGTAAAAAAATTTTGTATTTTTGATTAGTTGATTGTTTATTCTCATACATCATTAATCAGTTTAGTTAATGCTTCTGTTGATGACAATTTTTTTTGAATTTCTTCCTCAATGTCATTTATAATTACCATTGATGCATTTCCATAAATTCCAAATAATACTTCCTTTAACTCCTGTGACTCATGTTGACATTGTTCTAAAGTAGTATCATATTCAATTTTTAATTTTTCTATAATGTAATTATATTCTCTTTGTCCTAATTTTGATAATATTTTTATGATAGAATTTATTGTAATATTTTCTAAAGTACTTGAATTATCAATAGTTTCAAATATTTTCATCAAATCTGAATGGACTATTTTACCTACTGGGGATAGAGTGTAAATTGAACTTGAGTCTGTTTTTTTATTTATAATTAATCCATAATATGATAATTGTCTTAAGCCACTAGATGTATTACTTGATGTTATTTTGAGATTTTTTTTAATTTCATTAAAATTAAAATTCTCAGAACTTATCAAATCTAAAATTTGAAATGTAGATTTTTTACCTAAAGTATGAAGCATTAGTTCGTATTTTTTGATTTTTTCCACTATAATTTTCAATTTTTGTTATAATTAAACTTAAAATTTCAATACTTTCAATTATCAAAATGTAACAATAATTATCTAAAATCTCCTGATTTGATCTCTATATTTCTAGGAACAAAATATCTTCAATAATGACTAATTCTATAGAATGAATATTCATTATTCTTTTATTGTTGATTAGAAATTTGAAGACTAATGCAAATTGGTATTTATGGTTCTGGAACTTCTGAAATTGCCTCTAAAACCATCAAAAAAATATTGAATTCATGTGATATTGATTCATTTACTATTACAAAATCCAAAAATAAACATGCTGATTGTATTATTGTTTTAGGTGGGGATAAGGGAGTTAGAAACTATTTCCATAGAACTTTTGATGCGACATCTCCTGTATTGGGAATTAATGAAGGTGAATCAAGTGGATTTTTAGCTCAAATAGAATTAAAAGAGTTTTCTTCTTATGTTGAAATTTTAAAAAAACAAAATTTCAGTATTGAAGAAGTTCCAAGACTTGGTGTTAAAATTGATGGAAAAAATGTTTATCCGGTTTTAAATGATGTTGCAGTATTTTCTTCAAAAAGTGCAATGTTGATGGAACATACTTTGCGTGTTAATGGTGATGAGGTATGGCATGATAATGGTGACGGAATAATTGTTTCTACTCCTATTGGTTCTTCTGCATATTCGATGTCTGTTGGAGGGCCTGTATTGTTTCAAGATTCTGCTGTCTTTGAAATTATTTCAGTAAACTCACTTGATGTAACAAGAAGACCGATAATTGTTTCAAATTCAAGTTTTATTGAAATTGATGATATCTCTGCTAGATTGCATTGTGAAGTTGTCTTGGACGGACTGGATAGATACAAAGTGAAAAAGACAGTTGAGTGCTCCAAATTTATTCCTCCTGCAAAGATTATTCGATTAAAAAAAGATACTACTGGAATCTCTGCATTGGCAAAAAAAGTTCATCTTGCTGAAGATCTATTGAGTATGCCACCTAGCTCCAAATTATTACTAAAAACATTAGAGTACGAGGGTGAATTAACACAAAAGGACTTGGCAAACAAAACACTACTTCCTGATAGAACTGTTAGATTGGCATTGAGCCACTTACTCAAGAAGGGTTATGTAAAAAAGAAAGTCTCAATTAGAGACGCACGGCAAAAAATTTATGAAATTTCAAAAATTGAATAATTCTTAATTTGACGCTGCTTTGATAAATGCTGAAAATGCTTCTTCAGGGAATCCTGGTCTGCTGTTAAACTCGGGATGGAATTGTACTCCTAAGTAGAATTTGTGCTCTGGAATTTCTAGCATTTCCATTCTTTTACCGTTGTCACTATCTGCTGAAAATATCAATCCGTTTTTCTCAAACTCTGGAATGTACTCTTTATTGATTTCATATCTGTGTCTATGACGCTTACTGATTGACTCTGAATTGTAAATTCTATGAGCATTTGTATTTGATTTTATGATTACTTCATTTGCACCTAATCTTAGCGAACCGCCCATATCTGATACATCTTTTTGTTCAGGTAGCAAGTCTACAATTGGATTTTTTGTATTTGCATTAATTTCTGTGGAATTTGCATCCTCTAAACTTAGAACACTTCTGCCAAATGCTATTGCTGCCAATTGAAATCCAAAACATATTCCTAGATATGGTATGTTTTTCTCTCTGGCATAATTTGCAGTTTGAATAATTCCTTCTGATCCTCTTGTTCCAAATCCTCCTGGAACTAAAATTCCATCATAATCTGATAGTTGATTATAATCTGTTATTGATTCTGAATCTATCCAATCAATTTTGATTGATTTTCCAATTGATGCTCCAGCATGTTTCAATGCGTGATTCACACTAACATAACTGTCTGCTAGTGTAACGTATTTTCCAACCATTGCAATTCTGACTTGTTGTTCCTCATGATTTACCATGTTTTGTGCTATTTCGTTCCATTTGTCCCAGTTTGCTGATGCATTAACCATTCCTACTATTCCAAATTTTGTAAATATTGAATCCATTATTCCTTGATCATAAAGCATCTGAGGAACTTCAAAAATTGATTTTGCGTCATGACACGACAATACATCGCTAGTTGTTACATTAGTAAACATGGCAATTTTTTTCTTAGTTTTTTCCTCTAATTGCTTTGTACATCTAACTGCCAAAAAGTCTGCTTGAATTCCTATTCTTCTTAATTCCTGAACACTATGTTGTGTTGGTTTTGTTTTTTGCTCTCCTACTACGTCTAATGAAGGTGCTAATGTAACATGAACAAAAATAACTCCTTGTGGTCCTTCTTCTACTCTCATTTGTCTTAATGCCTCTAAAAATGGAAGTGATTCAATATCTCCTACTGTTCCACCACATTCTACAATTAAGAAGTCTAATTCTTCATCTTCAGCAACTTTTCTAATCCTGTTTTTGATTTCATCTGTTACATGTGGAATTATTTGTACACATGCTCCTAGATATTCTCCTTTACGTTCAGCCTCTATTACTGATGAATAGACTTGAGCAGTGGTAATGTTGTGATCTTTTGATATATCTTGATTGAGAAATCTTTCATAATTTCCAATATCCATGTCACATTCTCCTCCATCATCAGTAACGAAAACTTCTCCATGTGCTACAGGATTCATAGTCCCTGCATCATAATTTAGATACGGATCAATTTTGATACATGATACTTTTTGATCTGATAATTGTAATAATTTGGCAATCGATGAAGTTGTTACTCCTTTTCCAAGGCCAGACATAACTCCTCCAGTGACAAAAATAAACTTCGTCTGCACATTATTGAAATAAACATCTAGTTTTTGTATGTTTTGTATGGTGTAACTAGTAGATAATTATTCAATAACAGTTTGTTTTTTTAGACTCTTTGTAAATGATGTAATTTTTGCTTCTAGTTGTGTTGGTTTTGTTTTCTCAATTAATTTCAGATATGCACTTCCTACAATTACTGCATCTGCCCCAGCTTTGATGTATTTTTTTACATCTTCAGGAGTTGAAACTCCAAACCCAATTCCAACAGGAATTTTACCTTTGGTTTGTTTTTTTACATTTTTGATTGCTTCTAATGTATAATTTTTGATACTTGTCTTTACTCCTGTAGTTCCAAATACTGCAACTAGGTAAAGAAAGCCTGTAGAGATTTTAGAAATTTTATCAATTCTAGTTTTAGTTGTATTTGGTGAAATTAAAAATATTGTATCTGCATTATTCTTTGCAGCATCTATGTAATCCTTTGATTCTTCAAATGACATATCTGGAAGGATAAATCCATCTATTCCTGCATTCTTTGCATCTTTGATGAATTTTTCATATCCCATACGATGTAAGATATTGGTATATGTCATTAATACAAGTGGAATTTCTGTTTCTTTACGAATTTTTTTTACGGTGCTAAAAAATTTTGAAACGTTTGTGCCTTTTTGAAGTGAAATTGTACTTGCATTTTGAATTACTGGACCATCAGCTAAAGGATCTGAAAATGGGAATCCTATTTCTATTATGTCTACTCCACCTTTGACTAATCCTCTAATTGTGGACATTGTAGATTTTTCATTTGGAAATCCTAACATGATATATGAAATTAATGCTTTTTCATTTCGTTTTTCTAACTCTTCGAATTTATCTTTGATTCTTGACATTTTCTTTGATCCTTCAAATTTTTTTATTTATTAAAACTGTTTCAGTATTACCTAATTTTTGATGTCTACCTTCCAGGCCTCTTATATGATCTTTCTTTAACTTGTCCTAATGATGAATCTTTATTTTCAAATCTTTTACCAGTTGTTTCTTTAGATTTATCAGAATTTTGCTCGTTAGTTATTTTTACTATTTTTTTAGAAACTATTTTCTCATCCTCTGTTTTTTTATAAATAATATTTGTTCCTGGAGGAATTTGACTATTTTTAACAATTTTTTTCTTTTTAGGTTTTTTATCCTCACTAGATTTTTTTTGTGACCAATTGATATTATTTACATCTGAAGATGATGATTTTTCAATATTATAATCTCCTAACGTTTTTCTCATAGTATTTCCATTAATTACTAGTAAACAAATGTACTGGAATTTTTATTTGTATTTTAAAAATTCTTACACAAACAGTAATGAAATAGACAATACTACCACTGTAACAAATCCTGAAATCAAAGCAATTTTTGCATTATCCATTCTGTATCTTATAGTATATTTTTTGTTATATTTTACTTGTTTTTCTAAAACAACATAGTGGTAATTTGATATTATTACTTTTTAGTTATTTTCTAAACATTATCCAAATTCTTGTACCTACCATAATTCCTACAGCTGAAATGATTAATGCAGGTACTGCTATTTCCATTAGTTCCATACCTTTACTGAATATTCATTTTATTTTTTTATTTTCATTTAGAATTCCTTAAATTCAATTAAATTTAAGATGAAGTGTGAAAATTTCTAAAAAAATATTGAATTTACTTCATGATCAAATAGCCATGGAAGCAAATGCCTCAAATTATTATCTGTACATATCATCTTGGTGTAAAGTCAATGGATATGACGGTGCTTCATCCTTTTTTCAACATCACTCAACTGAAGAGCGAGATCACATGCTTAAGATCATTCAATACCTCAATGATCTTAAAATTCATACTGTAATACCTTCAATTGAGAAACCTAAACAAAATATGAAATCTTTAGAACAAGTGTTTAAGACATCGTTACAAAATGAGCAAAAAGTAACAAAATCTATTGATAAAATTATTGACACTGCTCAAAATGAAAATGATCATAGAACTAGTATTTTCCTTGAATGGTTTGTACATGAGCAAATTGAAGAAGAGGATTTGTTTGAATCTATTTTGCAGAAATTTGATGTTATCGGTAGAGATAAACTAGCTTTACATGAGATTGACAAGTTATTGCAAAAATTAACTGAAAAATAATCTTAATTCATAGTGCTAAATGATTATTTTTTTTAAATTCTTTAATTAATAATAAATTTAAAAATTTTTGTGAAGACTGTTTTATTTGATCTTGGTGGTGTTTTAATAAATTGGAATGATGATTGGTTATATGATGAAATCTCATCACAAATGGGTAAACCATTTAATGAAATAAAATCAAAATTTAATGATAATCTTTGTAGCTTGTTTGAGTCTAAAATCAATGAAAGCGAATTTTGGGATATAGTTCTTGGTTCAAATAATGATATTGATAAAAAAATTATTAGTAAAACTTTTTTAAAAAAATCAAGCATTAATACTGAATTCTTAACATTTGCAAAATCTCTTCAGAACCACGGTCATTCAATAGGAATACTGTCAAATTTAACTCCTGAAACTTCCACTAATGTTCAAAAACATCTGTTAAAGGAGTTTGACTATCACTTTTATTCAAATTTGTTACAAATGTCCAAACCTAACCCTGAAATTTATGAACATGTCTGTGACCAAATATCTTCTCAAAATATCTTATTTATTGATGATAAACAAGAAAATTTGGATGTTGCAAAATTATTTGATATGGAGACTATTTTGTTCACATCTGATGATTACGAATCTGGGTTAATTGAAGAAAAAATATTGAATTTTTTAAATTGACTGATAATTATTTTCATTTAGTTATTCATTAGCACTATCAAAATACTATCTTTTTAGTTATATTCCATAATGTTGGAATTTTTACATGTCTGATTTTTCACGACCGATTATTGGTATCAGCAAATGCTTGGAATTTGATATGTGCAGATATGATGGAAGTAGAATTAATAATAATTTTGTCAGAAATATGAAAAAGTATGTGGATTTTGTAGATATTTGCCCTGAAGTTGGAATTGGGCTGGGAACTCCTAGAAAACCAATTAGATTAGTCAAAATTGATGGAAAAAAAAATCTCTATCAGCCTTCTAGTGACAGAAATTTAACAGATGAAATGCATAATTTTACTAAAAAGTTTGTAGCTTCAACTGAAGTTCTTGATGGTTTTATCTTCAAACGTGATTCTCCAACTTGTGGAATAACTGATGTTAGATTATATCATAAATTAGGTACAGATTCTGGTTATCAAAAAACTTCTGGAATGTTTTCTGAAGGAGTATCTGCAGAATTTCCAAATATGGTAAAGGAGGATGAAAAAAGATTATCTAATATTTCAATCAGAGAGCATTTTCTCACTAGGATTTTTGTTTTGGCAAATTTAAGAGAATCCTTAAAACAACAATCTATAGAAAAATTATTTGAATTTTATTCAAAAAATATGCTGCTATTTTTATGTCATGATGAAAAATTAACAGCTGAACTTGGACTGCTTTTTAGAATTCAAGATGATTTTGCAATTATTTCAAAGAAATTTCAAAAAATTGCATATGATGCATTGTCCTCCCCTGTAAAAAAAGCCCCCATGATTAACACATTTGAGTACATGTATAATTTTGTAAAATTAAAATTATCTGAATCTGAACAATCTCATTATCAATCATTAATTGACAAGTTTGAAAATGATTTAATTTCACAATCAGAAATATCGACACTGCTCTATTCTTGGGCTTTAAGATATGATGTGAAAATTATTTTGGAACAATCTCTATTTGATCCATTTCCAAAAAACTTGTTGCTAGATCTAGTTGAATCAAAAAAAGAATATTCTGTTTTGTAATTATTTTTAATTTAATTCAATTTATGAAATTCAGACAAAAAGTTGTAATTATTTTATTTTGATCTGTAATTATTTTATCATGATCTGTAAAAATTACACAAAAAAAATTATACTTAATTATGATAACTTCCTAGGTATGGTATTAGGAATAAGTCCACCTTAACCCCCTGAGTGCAACGCTCAAAAGGAAACCAAACGGGATTTTGCCCTGGGCTTATTCACCTTTTAATTATTTTTCAATGCAAAGCATTAATTTGTGATATTTTTGATCAAAGTTATGTCATTTGAAATTGATTGGCATGATAATTTTTATGGAATATCATGGGCTTATGAAAAAGATAGACTTGTAGTCTCTACTGTTTTTGAAGATAAAAAAGAAGCAACAACTATTGCACAAGAAATAGAAGAATGGAGTGACAAGTTTACTCGATTAACAATTATTGAAAAAGATAATGGCGAATTTTCTATTTGTTGTTACGAAGATCCTCAAATCTCTAAAAGCTCTAAACATATTGGTCTATTTAGAACTGGAATGATACAAAGTGGGGGTTATGAGCAAGCAAAACCTATGATTGAGGAAAAACCTCCTTTATTGCAAATTGCCTATGCCTCTGATGTTAGAGATATGACTACTTATGAACAAATATCGCGACTTGTTCCAATGAGAAAATGTAGAATTATTTCTGAAAAGGATTTGAAAAAACAAGAATATTATTTTGAAAGAACTGCCCATAACAAAAAAAATAATGAAATCTAAAATATCTTATTCATTATTTATGGACAATTATCGATAATCATTTAAAATTGATATAAAGAATCACTATCAAATCATTCATAACATTGCTACTGATCAATCATTCATCTCTTTTAAATGCAAATTTGATTTACTCTATTCATGAATGATAACACCACCTCAACTAACTGGGAAGATGCTATAGGCTCATCCTGGTTAATTTCAGATGAGTAATTAGGTAGTTTTGGTTAATTATTTCTAGAGATAGAAGTAATAATCATACTATACTAATACTCATCTTTGAAAACTTTGGTTCTAATTTTTTAACACAATAACCAACTCATCTTTAACTAAATTTCAGTAAATGAATCATGTTTGTTCCTTGCACGTTATGCAAAAAGATTATGCCGTTTAACGAAAGAAGAATTAGAAATCAAAAAGATTATCATCGTAGGTGTGTTTGGCATATTGCCTACCTTAGACAATTGGATAACTTCTTTTGATTTGAGAAAGATAGAATTAGAAATTAAGGATAAAGATTACTTTGATTTTCTTAGTATTTGTATTGAACAAGAATTATCAATTGAAGAGAATCTAAAAAACATCATACAATATCACTTGATTACATATCGGAATAAAAGAAAAGTAAAGAATCAAACTTTGTTCTAATACTCTTCATCAGGTTCTGAATCATCAGAAGCATCATCATATCCACTTTGATAACTTTCTTCTCTTGCTTCTTTTTCAGCTTCGATTTCTCTATTTGCTTGGTCTATTATCCTATCTGAATCACCACTGTAAGTCTCACGTGCTGATTTTCTTCTAGGACTATCAGCAGTCCAAGGATTAACTTTTGTCCAATCAGTCATGAAAGATGCTATGAAAAAATCATAGTTAAAGATGATCAAAGATTTGTAAGATCTAGTTCTCGACTAACTAGTATTGGAATCTCTTCTTCAAAGTATGCATCAAGGTCAATCTTATGCCAAATCATTCTATGATGTGGTTCAATCTGAAAATATAGGCTTTGAGGAATGGAATTGTTTCTTGTTCCTCTAGGTAAGAAAGGAACATCAGCGTACTTATCCTCATAACTTCCTTTTTCTTCATCATCATTATGATGCAGTTCATACTTCAGTTGGTCATGAATCCTATCCCATAATGGATTAGGTCGAGGCTGTTTTCTCTTAATTCCAAACATCAGTAATCACTTCTCTTAGGTTTTCGAGGTTTGACAGGCTTCTTCATCTTCTTTTTCATCAATTTACACCCCCTATGTTATGACATTCGCAGATACAAACACCACAATCGCCCATTTGACAAAGTTCGTGTCTGTTTCTTCTGCAATGTTGAGTAATCTTTGTCTTAATTTCTGTGACAACTAACGGTTTGACGAATCTATCGAATGATCTTCTAGATATTTTAGAACATCTAACACATAGAAAACCCGAAATCCATGAATGATTAGTTGATTCAAAGACGTTCACATTTCGCCAATTACTATTCTTTAACAAACAATCACATTCATCACAGGTTTCATTAGCATAAAGAAGACGATTAGTTAATCCTCTAGGACACTTTTCATCTGCTTGTTTTCCATTACGTTTTGTTGTAGTTCCTTGAATCATCATAATCCCTCAATTTTTTCATATTCTTTTCTAAAGAAATGATTGAATTGTTTTCTTGTTAGTTCTTTAGATAGTTTTGAACGTCTTTCAAATTCTGCTTTAACTTCTTTTGCAACCATTTCTCTAATCTCTTCAATATCAAATTCAGGTTTTGCCTCACTTGCTTTCGAGTTTAAGGAACGTCTGTGAGTTTTATACATCGTTGTTCACTTCCGTTAGTCGTCTTGCAACATCAGACATTGCCAATCCAATTGAATACATTGGCACATCATTGTGATCATATTCTATGTGTCTATCAAATTCATCAACACCCCTGAAAGATTGCAAACACTTCTTGCACTTCCAAATCT
>JGI20158J14315_10003337_pt1 | contig 10694 bp, 6 predicted proteins | sample COG_08_FD_14315 | JGI IMG/M metagenome (IMG submission 14315)
ATTAAAGAGATCAAAAACACCGCTTCTGTAGATTTCTACGACGGTTTGGAGAATCTTAAAGGAGTAGATGTAAACACCAACTCATTGACCTTTAAATCTATTAACACCAGAGGTTTTGCCACTTTTGCCAATACGCGTTTTATGCAATTGGTAGATGGAATGGACAACTCTACCCCAGCACTTAACTTTCCAATTGGAAACTTGGTTGGGATGATTGAATCAGATGTACAGAGTGTGGAATTATTACCAGGAGCTTCTTCTGCCTTATACGGAGCAAACGCTTTTAACGGTATTTTATTCATGCGCTCTAAGAGTCCTTTTGACTATGAAGGGGTAAGTGTCTCTTTAAAAAGAGGGGTTACTTCTCAAAATGCATCAGGGTCTTTTGGAAACCCAGAAACCAATCCTTATACCGATGTTAGTATTCGTTTGGCAAAAAAATTCTCAGACAAGTTTGCCGCTAAAGTAAATGTAGGATACTTAAAAGGTACGGACTGGGTAGCGAATAATATCACAGATAAAAGAAACAACGGATTCACCAGAGATAACTTAGATTATGATGGAATAAACGTATACGGAGATGAGGTGGCTACCAACATTAAAGGTGTTGCAGTTGCTTTAGAGGGCTTGGGTGTGCTTCCAGCGGGAGCAAACGCTTTGGTTCCCTCTGTTGTGGTGTCTAGACCGGGTTATATGGAAAGTGATTTAACCAATTACAATGCGGAGAGTTTAAAGGCAGACTGGGGACTGTATTTCAGACCTTTTGCTAATGACTTTGAAATTCAATACGTAGGAAAGTACGGAACAGGTAATACTATTTATCAAGGGACCAACCGTTACAACATTAAAAACTTTATGCAACAACAGCATAAAATTGAAGTGCGTAACGACAACTTTTTTGTAAGAGGATATGTGGTTGCAGATGACGCTGGAGATTCCTACGACATGGTATTTACTGGAATTAACATTAACCGTGCTTGGAAAGATGACAATACTTGGTTTGGAGAGTATGTGGGGAACTATGCATTAGCAACCCTTGCTGGCGCTTCAAATGAAGCAGCTCACGCAGCTGGTTTAGCTGCTGCTCAAACTGGGCGTTTTGAACCAGGGACGTCTGAGTTTCAGGCAGCCTTTGATAAAAGCGTACAAGATCCAAACTTGTCTACAGGATCTAAATTTCAAGATGCCTCTAAATACTATCATGCAGACGCAAACTACAATTTCAGTCATTTAATTGACTTTGCAGACATTCAAATAGGTGGATCTTTTAGAAGGTACAATCTGAATTCTTCAGGGACTATTTATACTGATAGTGACGGAACTATTTCATATAATGAACTTGGGATTTATTCTCAAATCCAAGAGGATATTGAGATGGGTAATGAGTCTTCATTAAAACTTACTGGTTCTGTTCGTTACGACAAATCTGAGTTATATGACGGTTTCTTCTCTCCTAGATTATCTGCCGCATATTTTTTAAACAGAAACCACAACATACGTTTCTCTTTGCAAAAAGGGTTTAGAAACCCAACTACTCAAGATTTATTTATTGGCTTAGATGCTGGTAGGGCTATTTTAGTAGGTTCTGCAGCAGACAATTTAGATCGTTACTCTAGAAATTTCGCAGTAAGTGGAACCGCTCAAAGTTTATATGGACAACCAGCTACAATCACTCAAACAGGTAGGGCTGCTTATGAGAATTCATATACGGCTAGTTCTGTTCAAGCGTTATCTGCTACTGGAAATCCGGGAGTTTTAAAAGTATCTAATCCTGATTTAGTTAAACCAGAGCAAGTGACTTCTTTGGAGTTTGGATACAGAGGTAAAATAGGAAGCGTTACTTTGGATATGAGTGCGTACTACAACCAATATAGCGACTTTATATCTGGTGAGAATGTAATTGCACCGTTTTATGGAAAAGTGGGAGATAATGGTTTGTCTGTTGCGGCAATAGCTGCAGGGGACTACCAAGTGTACCAAGCGTACACTAATTCACCTGTAGATGTTAATTCTTATGGTGCATCTGGTATGTTTACCGCTAAAGTGCTTAAAAAGTTTGACTTTACAGCGAACTATACCTTTACCAAGCAAGATTTTGACAGAACACTTTATCCAGATTTTAGAACCAACTTTAACACGCCAGAGCACAAGGTAAAAGCGAGTTTTGGATCTACTGAATTGGTGGACAATTTTGGATTTAATGTGGCTTGGAGATGGAGCGATGATTATTTCTGGGAAGCATCCTTTGGAGATGGAGAAGTACCTTCTTTCTCTACTATAGATGCTCAAATAAACTATACCATTCCAAGTTTAAAGTCTACTTTAAAACTAGGTGCAGCTAATTTAGGCGGCTATGACTACTTTACTGCCTTTGGAACTGGACTTATAGGTTCTCAGTACTACCTTTCATTAACCATTAACAATTAATCAATCATGCAAAAGATATCTATACATATAAAGAAATACATCCCTTACGTATTGGGAATGGCCCTATTGGTTTCTTGTGAGCAAGATGCTATTGAGGGACCAGCACCAGCGGCACCGTTACCTGCTTTAAGCGCAGGAAGTTTGAATTTAAGCAAATATGTTTCTCTTGGGAACTCGTTGACTGCAGGTTATACAGACGGCGCGCTTTTTAAGGCGTCTCAGCAAATGTCTATGCCAAATTTATTGGCTCAAAAATTCGCAAAAGCTGGGGGAGGTTCTTTTTCTCAACCCATGATGAACGACAACAATGGAGGGCTTTTATTGGCTGGAAATGTGATTGCAGGCCCAAGATTATTTTTTAATGGAGCAGGCCCAGCCTCACTATTAACAGCTAATCCAGCAGCAATACCAACTACTGATATAGCGACTAATAATCCAAGTGGTCCGTTTAACAACATGGGGGTTCCAGGTGCTAAAAGTTACCATTTATTGGCCCCCGGATACGGTAATATTGGTAATGTAGCCTTAGGTTTAGCCAATCCGTATTTTGTAAGAATGGCCTCTTCTCCTAACGCATCTGTTTTAGCAGATGCCATGGCACAGGCGCCAACTTTCTTTTCTCTTTGGATAGGAAACAATGACGCTTTAGGTTACGCAACTACTGGAGGAGACGGAACCAACCCTCTAACGCCTATATCTGGCGCTCCTGGAGTTGGTTTTGATGGTACTTATGGTGCATTAATAGCTACTTTAACCGCTGGCGGTGCCAAAGGCGTTGTGGCTAACATTCCTTATGTTACAAGCATTCCCCATTTTACCACAGTACCTCACAACCCTATACCACTAGATGCTGCTACTGCAGGCGCTGTTAATGCTGCTTACGCNCCATACAACGGTGGTTTACAAGCGGCCTACCAGGCTTTACAGGGCACAGGTCTTTTAAGTGCTGAGGAAGTGGCAAAAAGAACCATTTCTTTTTCAGCGGGAGCTGGAAATGCGGTAGTGATTGTAGATGAGTCTCTGACTGATTTAGGAGCTATTAATCCAGCTTTTGCAGCNCTACCTAAATACAGACAGGCTACTGCAGAAGATTTACTAGTACTACCTGCTTCTGCGTTTATTGGAACTTTAGCGGTACCAGGAAACCCACTTACTGTAAATGGTGTAGCGGTTCCTTTAGCAGACAAATGGGTGTTAACTCCTCAGGAGCAAGCAGAAATTAAAACGGTTATTGACGGTTACAACAATATCATAAAAGCAGCAGCTACAGCTGCTGGTTTAGCTCATTTTGACGCCAATTCTTATATGAAACAATTGGCTTCAGGAGGGATTACTGATGGGAAATTCACAGTGACTGCTAATTTGGTGACTGGTGGTATTTTTTCATTAGATGGGGTTCATCCTAACCCAAGGGGTTATGCGTTATTGAGTAACCTAATGATGAAGACTTTAGACGCTAAATTTGGCTCTAATTTTGAAGCTTCTGGTAACTTATTAGATATAGGAGATTATCCTACGAATTTTAGCCCTGCAATGCAGTAAAAAAGTGCTTCATAAAAATATAAATCCCCCTATTTTCTTTTACCAGAAAATAGGGGGATTTTGCTTTTTAAAAAAAGTCGTATTTGCCGTTTTTAATTCCCAGAGAAAGGCTTATATTTGCACCCTAAAATCAGAACAAATAGTGTGCTGATTTTAAACAAAGTATGTAAATCTTTATAAACAATAAAACAATGGCTCAAGGTAACGCTAAAGTTTCACAAATTATTGGCCCTGTAGTAGATGTAGAATTTAACGCAGGAACTGCACTTCCTAAAATTTACGACTCCTTAGAAATTAAAAAGGCAGACGGAACTATTTTAGTGTTAGAAGTTCAATCTCATGTGGGAGAGAATACAGTTCGTACAATATCTATGGATTCTACAGATGGTTTAAGTAGGGGAACTGAGGTTTCAGCTACGGGTAGCGCCATTCAAATGCCTGTTGGAGAAGATGTTTATGGACGTCTTTTTAATGTGATTGGAGACGCAATTGATGGTTTGGGTAATTTACCTAAAGCCGGAAAAGATGGTTTGCCAATACACAGACAAGCGCCAAGATTTGAGGATCTTTCTACAGCTACAGAAGTATTGTTTACAGGTATTAAAGTAATTGACTTGATTGAGCCTTACGCAAAAGGAGGTAAAATTGGATTATTCGGTGGTGCCGGTGTAGGTAAAACAGTATTGATTCAGGAGTTAATTAACAACATTGCCAAAGGACACGGTGGTTTATCCGTGTTTGCGGGCGTTGGAGAACGTACAAGAGAAGGAAATGATTTGTTGAGAGAGATGTTAGAGTCTGGTATTATCAAATACGGAGATGACTTCTTGCACTCTATGGAAGAAGGTGGTTGGGATCTTACAAAAGTAGATAAGTCTGCTATGAAAGAATCTAAAGCAACCTTTGTATTTGGTCAAATGAATGAGCCTCCTGGAGCCCGTGCTCGTGTAGCACTTTCTGGTTTGACAATTGCGGAATACTTCCGTGATGGTGCCGGAGAGGGACAAGGAAAAGACGTTCTGTTTTTCGTAGATAATATTTTCCGTTTTACTCAAGCAGGATCTGAGGTGTCTGCATTATTAGGTCGTATGCCTTCTGCAGTAGGATACCAACCAACATTGGCTACAGAGATGGGTGCCATGCAAGAGCGTATTACCTCTACTAAGGAGGTAAAATTGGATTATTCGGTGGTGCCGGTGTAGGTAAAACAGTATTGATTCAGGAGTTAATTAACAACATTGCCAAAGGACACGGTGGTTTATCTGTGTTTGCGGGCGTTGGAGAACGTACAAGAGAAGGAAACGATTTGTTAAGAGAGATGTTAGAGTCTGGAATTATCAAGTACGGAGATGACTTCTTGCACTCTATGGAAGAAGGTGGTTGGGACCTCACTAAGGTAGACAAGTCTGCCATGAAAGAATCTAAAGCAACCTTTGTATTTGGTCAAATGAATGAGCCTCCTGGAGCCCGTGCTCGTGTAGCACTTTCTGGTTTGACAATTGCGGAATACTTCCGTGATGGTGCCGGAGAGGGACAAGGAAAAGACGTTCTGTTTTTCGTAGATAATATTTTCCGTTTTACTCAAGCAGGATCTGAGGTGTCTGCATTATTAGGTCGTATGCCTTCTGCAGTAGGATACCAACCAACATTGGCTACAGAGATGGGTGCCATGCAAGAGCGTATTACCTCTACTAAGAGAGGTTCTATTACTTCTGTTCAGGCCGTTTATGTACCTGCAGATGATTTAACGGATCCAGCACCAGCAACTACCTTTGCTCACTTAGATGCTACTACGGTATTGTCTCGTAAGATTGCAGAGTTAGGAATTTATCCTGCAGTTGATCCATTGGATTCTACGTCAAGAATCTTAACAGCTGAAATTTTAGGTAAAGACCATTACGGTTGTGCACAAAGGGTAAAAGAATTGTTACAACGTTACAAAGAATTACAAGACATTATTGCCATTTTAGGGATGGAAGAATTGTCTGAAGAAGATAAATTAGCGGTTGGTAGAGCAAGAAGGGTACAGCGATTCTTGTCTCAGCCTTTCCACGTGGCAGAGCAGTTTACTGGAATCCCGGGTGTATTGGTAGACATTAAGGAAACCATTAAAGGGTTTAATATGATTATGGATGGTGCATTAGATCACTTACCAGAATCTGCCTTTAACTTAAAAGGGACTATAGAAGAGGCTATTGAGGCTGGAGAAAAAATGCTAGCAGAAGCTTAATCATTCCTTTAAACTTAAATGACTACTATGTATTTAGAAATTGTATCTCCAGAAGCCACCTTATATGCAGGAGAAATTACAGCGGTAAGCGCTCCTGGTTTAGATGGTTCTTTTCAGATTTTAAGTGCCCATGCCCCACTAGTAGCTTCTTTACAGGCTGGTGTGCTTAAATTACAAGGCGTTTCTGAATTAATTGAAGCCCATGCGGCTAAGTTTTCTGCATTGGAAAAAGGGGTATATACCCTTTCAGTAAACAGTGGGACTTTAGAGGTTAAAAACAACAAAATCATAGTCTTAGCAGACTAATTCAATGATATTACTATCAAAAGCTGCTATTTTAAATAGCAGCTTTTTTTGTTTTAATACGACAATTACCAAAGCCTATTTTTTTAAATATTTGCAGAGTATTATGTTTAATTTTTGTTTAGTATAACTCAAAAGATCATGAAAAGTATCCTTAAAACACTTTGTTTTTTAGCCTTTAGTTTCGTGTCTCAAACGGTCTTTTCTCAAGATTCAATAGTGACTCAAAACCTTAAAGAAGTAGTGGTGCGTAGCGGAAGAATTGACCTTCCTTTGTCTGAAAATTCTAGAACCTTGATTATTGTTGGTGCCCAAGAAATAAAAAATGCTGCAGCCACTAATTTAGTAGACTTACTTCAGTCAGTGGCAGGTGTAGACATTAGAAGAAGAGGCGCAGGAGGCCAGCAAGCAGATTTATATATTAGGGGAGGTAGTTTTGACCAGACCCTTTTATTAATAGACGGTATAAAAGTAGACGACCCACAAACAGGACACCACACCCTTAATATGGCATTACCAATAGAGCTTATAGCGCGTATTGAAATAGTCAAAGGTCCTTCTGCACGTATATTTGGTCAAAACGCTTTTACAGGTGCTATTAATATAGTCACTAAGAAGGATTTAGGCGCACAAGGCATTGCTAGATTGAGTGTGGGATCTTTTAATCAGTTTCAAGGGGCTGTAAGCACCCAATTAAAGCAGGAGAATAGTGATCAGATCTTACATTTTTCTAGAAACAGCTCTCAAGGATATCGGTATAATACAGATTTTAAAAACAACAATTTCTTTGCTAAAAGCACCTTTAATAAGGCCCAACAGCCCATAGTGCTTATGGGAACTTTTTTGGACCGGTCTTTTGGCGCCAATGGTTTTTATGCTACACCTAGCGCTGTAGATCAGTTTGAACGTACTCAGGCCAGTTTGGTTTCTGTGCAGACCTCCATTGCGTCTGAGCATTGGGTAGTGACCCCAAGTGTGTACTGGAAGCGCAACCAAGATTTATACATCTATATAAGAAACAATCCTGGGGTTTATAGAAATCTGCATCTCTCAAACAAAGTAGGTGGGGCTTTAATGGCTAGAAATTTCAATGTTCTTGGAACCTCAGGCTTTGGATTGGAAGTGGCTCAGGTGAGTATAAGAAGTAATAATTTAGGCAATAGAGACAGGTTTCAGGCCAATGGTTTTGTAGAACATCGCTTTTCTTTTTTAGAAGATAAATTAGATGTGACTCCTGGAGTGGCTTTGAATTATTTTTCAGATTTTAAGTTTCATGCATTTCCTGGAATTGACTTTGGATACCGAGTAAGCAATGATTTTAAGACCTATGCCAATTTTGGGTACACTTATAGAATTCCTACCTATACAGATTTATTTTATGCAGATAGGACCACTATTGGAAACGAAAATTTAACCCCTGAAGAGGCCCTTTCTTGGGAGTTGGGTGTTGCGTATAACCGAGATGATTTTACGGTCCAAAGTGCCTTTTTTAGAAGGGATACAGACAATTTAATTGACTATGTAAAGTTTGACGAGACAGCCCTTTGGGAGGCCCAAAATTTTGCTGCCTTGGCCACCTCTGGGGTGGAGATAAACTTGACCCAAAAATTCACCCTTTTTGGTCTTGATCAAACAATGTCAATGGGCTACACTTTTATAGACGACGCCATTAAAGACACACAAGTGCCTTTTTCTAGATATGCGATTAATTCTTTAAAGCATCAGCTAACAGCGAACACCCAACTAAAATTGGCGAAGCAATGGCCCTTGTCATTGTCCTATAGGTATATGGAAAGGACCAATGGAACTAGTTATCAGGTGTTAGACGCTGCCTTGCGTTATGAGACACCAAAGATTACTTGGTCATTAGTGGGAAATAATATTTTAGACGCTAAGTTTTCTGAAACCAATCTAGTGCCTGCACCAGGGGCTAATGTGTTGTTTTCTATGACGTATCAATACTAGTTTTTAAATAAGCGTCACAAACTTATTGGCAAAGTAAATTGGTCTAAGGCTGTTTATTTAGAGAAAGGTAATATCTGGTACAACTGGGCTTTTCCTATGAGGGTGTCTTTGGTATAACGTTGGCTCATTTTTTTTATAAACTGGGTCTCCAGAACGCCCCTACCTTTAAAAATACTGTTTTTGTGATCTATAACAATCACTGCTGGCTTTAGGGAATCTAAAATATAGCTCAATTCTTCTTGAGCTGTTTTTCTCTTGTTGTAATATGGAAAGAGATGGTTTCTGAATAAATTACTAGGATGGGTCACAGCCATAGTGGGGGGTCTTTTGTCTAGTATCCAATACCCAATATGGTATTCTAAAAATAAGATATTGTCTAAAGGGCGTTGCTTTTTCTTTAAATAAGCAGGTACTTCAATACCCTCCCCATTGTAATAGGTTCCATGTACTTGTTTGTTTTTGTAAATAGCCCCGTATTCTTTATAGGACTCAAAAGGGAGAAGTACGCAAAAAATAACAAATAAACCAATCGCTTTTTTTGAAGACAAATACCGTTCAAAACCCAACCAAGCGCAGAGTATAAAAATAAGTGGATAACATTGTAATAAATAATGTCCATTGACTTTCCCCGCCATTACAAAGGAGCCTAACACGCCAATTGTACTCAAAAGCACCAGGGGGTAGTTGGTCTTATCGGATTTTTTGTTTTGGGGTTTTTGGAGGCTTTTGACCAGTAGAAAAGTTAAAAATCCAACAATTGGAAGCAATAGAAAGGCTGTGTTCCAATGGAATACGGCATAGGCTCTAGGGGCTAGAAACACCGCTTTCCACCATTCTTGAAAGGCGTTTTCTCTAAGGTATGGAACAGCTGTGACACCTATTCCGATTAGTACGCCTAGTCCGGAGCTAAAGGATGTTATTAGGGTATTTTTGATGCCTTTCGCTAATAAAAACTTTAGCGAAATGTAAGCTGCACACAGTAAAATAGGATAGGCTAAATTGAGTTTAGACATGGCGCTGAGGCCAAAGAAAAAGCCTCCAAGGCCCCAAAGCACCCATTTTTTGTGAGTTAATTCTTTGTAGGCATAACCCCATACCACTAATCCCCCCATATAAAAAAACATGGATATATGTTCAGACATGACCCCTTGAACACTGCCAAACAGGCTGGAAAAATACAGGGACAGTAATGCTAAAATGAATGCCTTCTTTTCAGAATTATTGTTGTTGCGAAGAAAAGCATATACCATAAAAGAGGTGGCGCTAACAATAAACACACCGCCCATTCTAATCCACCAAAGGGACTTCCCAAAGACTGTTATCATTAGGCCAAAATAGCCAAATGTGAGGGGAGGCTTAAGATCCCATAGGGTAAGATAGGGCAGGTAGCCGTCTGCCCACGCTTGTCCCATCAAAATAAAAGTACTTTCGTCCTTGTCTATATAGTCTCTGAAAAAAAAAGGAAATCTGATCGCAAAAGCCACTATAAAGAGCGCTAGAAAAACCAAAAAGGCTTTTGATTTTTTATTGTCTTTAGTGATTTTATAAAGGTGGGACATTTAAATATCTAAATAGTAGCCGTTAGTTTATACAGTAGCAGTTAGTTTATACCTTAGCCGTTGGTTTATAGAGAGTGATTTGGGCTTAGGTGTCTGTTTCGCTAAAAGGCAATTCTTTAATTTTATCGTAAATTAAGTGAGACTCCCATCCCCTGTAAAACAGGTACTGCATGAGTTTTCTTTTCTGTATTTCCAGGGAACTTTCTCTTAAAGAAAGTCCTTTTTTATAAGCCAATTCGTTAAATGTACTTAAATATTCTCCGGGGTGGATCTCTTTCAGTGCTTTCTTAATACAGTATTCAGAGATATTTCGCTGTTTCAATTCTGAAACTATTCTCGATTTCCCCCACTTCTTAATCCTAAATTTTCCTCTGGCAAATGCCTCTGAAAACCGGAGTTCGTTTAGAAAATTATTTGTGATTAATTCGCTAATAATTTGATCTATAGCAGCTGGTATCATACCCATCTCCCTTAGCTTGTCGTTTACTTCTTTATGACAACGTTCTTGATAGGCACAATAACGCGCTATCTTTTTTTTCGCTTCGTCTAGAGTATAGCTGGGATTCATGCAAGAATTTTGAATTTTAAAGGTACGCAAAACCTTAAAAAAAAGGCAAAAAAAAAGCGGTCCGTTAGGACCGCTTTTTTTAATATATAGTTTTTCCGTC
>JGI20158J14315_10003342_pt1 | contig 10681 bp, 11 predicted proteins | sample COG_08_FD_14315 | JGI IMG/M metagenome (IMG submission 14315)
TTAAAAAATATTTAAACAAAGATTATATACCGCGACGATATTCGGTTGATATACATAAATTAACAAAAATTGACAAACAATATGATTTGGATATGTGTAAAAAAACATTTCCAATTCCTTTGAAAGCACTCTTTTTGTATTATGAGAATAAAAATTGTTATTATATTCAAATTGAAAAAAGTGGTTTTTATCATTTAGAAAGTGATATCTTTAATCTAGGCACTCCTAGATACGATGGGAAAATTGGTTTAAGATTAAGAACCAAAACAAGATCAAGTAAAAAAATTTATATGTATGGTTTGTTGGGAAAAATAGCGCTCCTAGAAAAACCAACACCGTCAAGGTTTGACCTTGAAGAATTAGATGGGAGAGAGTTTCCTTTTAAAGTTTAAGTTCTAGTTGTTGCTCTTGATTAGAAACGTCTTTATCATAATTAAATGCTGTACTTCTAATAAATTCTATATTTGTTTGTTTATTTTTTTTTATTTTTTTCTTTTTGTTTTTTAACATTTTTTTAACTGCATCACCTATTGCCTCAGCCATTAATGGTGGAACAGCATTTCCTATTTGAGTCCATTGGCTAGTAATTGACCCAAAGAATTCAAATTCTGCTGGAAAAGATTGAAGACTTGCAGCCTCTCTTGTCGTTAAATACCTATTTTCAGATGGATGATAATACATTCTACTTCCAGTAACTATTGTTGGTGATGGTTTAGACCTATCAAGTCTTGCAAACTTTGCTTCTCTAAATCTTTTTTCTCCAATTTCATTCCAATCATGATTAAACCATAATTTTTTGGGTAAGAATTTCTTTTCATCTCTTTCGTATCGAATTGATTTTCCTTCAGGTACGTGGCTTATTCTTAAAAATTCAAGTTTACTCTTAATGCTTGCTGTTTCGATATTATGATTAAAAGATTTATTTTTAAAACTAATCAAATTTTTAAAAGCCCAAGAAACAGTTCTGGGTGATTGTAATTTGGAATTTATTTCACCTACATTTGAAAATTTCTTTTGTGGATAAATATTTTCAATTTTTATTCTGTTTCCAATAAGAATTACTCTTCGTCTTATTTGTGGGGCTCCATAATGATGTGATGATAAAACTCTAGCATTTAAATCATAACCTAGCTCCTCAAAGCAATTAAAAATTGATTGTAATGTTTTAATATTTTTTTTTGCCAATAATCCTGTTACATTTTCCAATACAATTATCTCTGGTTCAAGTTCTTTTACAAATCTTACAAATTCTAAAAATAAGTGATTTCTTGAGTCTTTTGCGTCACCAGGCCCTATTGTTGAAAACCCTTGGCAAGGCGGACCCCCACAAATAATGTTAACTTTTTGATTTTTAATTTTTTTTTTAAAATCTTTTATTAAAATTTTTCTAATATCACCATCAATACCAATTGCATTTTTGTGATTTTTTTTAAATGTTTCGATTGCTGGTTTGAGAAAATCAATTCCAGCTAAACAGGTTAATCCTGCTTTTTCAAAGCCACAAGAAAGACCACCAGCACCAGAAAATAGATCAATAAATGTAAATTTTTTATTCATAAAGAGAATCAAACAGAGTAAATAGATTAATATCTTATTATAATAGAGACGTCTTCAATTAATCTAATAACTTGTTATTTTTTCATTAAGTGAATTATTCTTTCTCTAACTTCAGATATTGTTTTTTTAAACATTTTAGAGAGTGCAATCTCTGGAACATTTCTTTTATAAAGAGTAATCAATTTATTGTCATCTCTGGTTGACCAGTCACCTAATTCTTCTATTTTGATATTGTCTTCAGCTTTCTTTTTAGTCACTTTTTTAATTGTTGCTTTGTTGTTCACAAAATCTAAAACTTTTTGATCAAAAATAATATCCTTTTTATTAATTTTATTTAAGTAAAAATATTCCCTCTAAACTTTTTGCTCTACTCAAAGCAACATATGTTTGTCCATGATCAAAAGCACCTGTATCTAAATCAATTGCTACTCTTTCAAAAGTTTGTCCTTGTGATTTATGAATAGTGGTTGCCCACGCAAGTTTAATTGGATACTGTATAAATGAGCCTTTGATTGAAGTATCTACTCTATTACCAGAAAACTTATATTCATATTTATCCCACTTAGCTTTTCCTAAATAATAAGATTTATCATCAATTAATATTTTAATCTTATCTTCACTGAGTGATTGAATGACACCAAGAGTTCCATTAACCCATTTTCGAGGAACCTCAGTATCATTTTTAGTAATCATAATTTGAGCACCAGCTTTAAGTTTTAAATTTTTCTCGACAGGAAATTCTTTTTCACTAAATCTACCTTTTACAATTGCATCGTAATTAAAAGTGGGAGTTTTAAGTTGATATAAATTGGTTAAATTAATGTCATCTACTTTTCTATTAGTGGGTGCTAAAATAATTGTCTCTTTAGGTAAATCATCAATAGCTGTTATTCTATTATTAAGAAAAGATAATTTGTCATCATCAGTGGAACCTGAACGTATACTATTCAATAAATCAATAAATGACTTATCCTTTTGTCTAAAAATTTTAGTTAGTTCGATATTTTGAAGATTACCTTCTGAAAAACAATTAGCATTAAAAAAATATGGACCCTCAGGATAAAACTTTTCCATTATCTCTGCATCTTTTCCTATAATAGGGGGTAGTTGCATCAGATCACCAAAAACAATTATCTGAACTCCTCCAAAGGGTTCGTCGTTTCCTCTATTCATCTTTAATGAAATATCTATGGCATCAAATAAATCTGCTTTTACTAATGATATTTCATCTATAAGAATTGTATCCAGTTTGTTTAACAACTCTTTATCCTTTAATATTTTTATATCTTGTTTGGATATAAAATGAGGTGGAAATTTAAAAAAGGAGTGAAGTGTTTGGCCTTTAGCTTTTATTGCGGTAATTCCTTGGAAAGCCAATGTTACAAAGTTTTTTTTTGTATTTTGCCTAAAATATTCAAGAAGGGTTGATTTACCAGACCCAGCTTTCCCCGTTATAAATAAATTAGTGTTGGTGTCATTAATTAGATTAAAGGTATCTTTAAATTCTTTAGTTAATTCCAAATTATCTGGAAGTTCAGTACCTGTATCTAATTTCATTTAATTTTATCTATTAGGTCTTGAGGTATGTTCTCAGTTTTTCCCTCAAATGTAAAATACTTTGATTTAAAGTATTCTTGCTGTCTTGGGTCGGTAATCAAATGATTTAATCTTTTAAATTGAAGTTTAAAAAATTCTTCTGCATTTATTCTTTTAAATTGTTTTGGTGAATTATTAGGTGTAACACGCGTTCCTTTTGGTAATTTTGATAATGTAGATTTTAAAGACTGNTTCAACCAAAAANTACCTACTTTCCAATAAAATTGTGGATCAAACACTTCAGCTGTTTCTCTAAACTTTTTACTATGAACAACGTTTCGNACCGTTTCNGTTTTTTTTAATAGCCACCCATTTTCATNCTCATCTAATCTAGCCCACAAATAAAGNTGAAATCTTTTCATTTTCCAGCGAGCTTGAATATTATTAGGGTTATATGGGTCTGCTTTTACAATAATTTCTAAAGCTTTTTTAGGATCTATATTATTTTCTTCAAGGTATTTTAAAACATTTTTATAATTTTGCTTAACAGCCATAATTACCTGTACAAAACTGACAGGTAAATGTCAATCACTGTTTAAAGTAATTATNATAATGTGTAAAACTTTGTATAAAAAAAATAATTAATAATTTTTGCCTTGAAATATTATTGATAAGGTATATGATGTATAAGTAACCAATTAGAAAGTTACCTATTTGAAGGGTTACTATATATACTTTTAATTAAAAGCTTTCTTAAAGTATATTTACTAACCCTTCCGATTAATTTTGATGCGTCCCCTACCTCGTAAAGAGGATCCGGTATTTCAAAATTGTCTTTCATGATTGTTTGCGTAAATAAACAAACAAAGGAACATGGGTTCAATTTTGATAAATAGAAAGCTTAATTTTAATAAACTTCATCTTAATCTTTATGAGTCTTTGTTTCAGAAGGAAACAAAATGGAAAAGAAAAAAGTTAATAAATTAGTAAATAATGAAGAACATACAAAGTTAATAAAACTTTTTGCTGATCATTCACCAGAAGAAAGATCTAGACTTTTAAACGATATAGATAATATCCTTTGTGGGATGCTTGATCTAAAACCCTCGGATCTTCCTTGGATTTCACCTAACAAACATACGGATCGATGGTCAAAGCTCATGAAAAATCTTCGTCTTGTGATTGGTAAAATTGAATATGAGAGTTTTGAAAAAGAAAGGACGGTACATTAATGAGGAATTACGTAAAAAACCGGATTAAAGATAGGCTAATGTATTGTAAAGATTGGAGAAATTCTGTTGAAATTTATTTGGAAGGTAAAAAGATCTATAATAAAACCAATAAAGAATTCTACAATTCTAAGCCATTTTTAAAGATAATATTAGATTTATACTACTTGCCATACAATATGTGTAAACTCGTTGAATATTTAAAGATGATTTATCAGTATAAAAAAAATGAAACTGAGATTAAAGTTTTATCTAGAGAATTAAATGAGGGTGAAAATTAATTTTCTAAAATAGATTTATGAAAAGTGATTATAACAGATTAAAAACAGCTTCAAGGTTAAAGAATTGGATTGCTTGTAATTACACAACCATCAACGAGATCAATAAAAAAGAGATAAAAAAAAAAGATAGATCAACTTCAGAAATAATTAGAAAAAAAAGAGGTGATGAATTTGAAAAAAAAATCTATGAAAAGCTAATTAAACAATACCCAAATCATATCAAAATAAAAAATGATGACAATAAAGTTGAAAAAACTAAAGAAGCGATAAAGAGAGGTTATGATCTAATTCATAAACCTTATTTTGAATATGGTGGGTGGGCTGGTGAAATTGATTTTCTTATTAAAGATAAAAATAAAAAAACTAAAAATAATAAATGGAGATATGAAGTTTATGATACAAAACTATCCTCTATAGCTCAAACAGATCACATTACTCAAATTAGTCTATATTCGGAATGGCTTGCAACACAACAAGATAATGAATTACCAGATTTTATGTATTTAATTTTGGGTGTTAAGGATAAAAAAAAAGAAAACAATTTCTTAAAGATTGATCAAGAAGTAAACCGATATAAGATAAAAAATTACCAATTATATTTTGCAAAAAATAATGCTAACTATATTAAATTTTTAGAAAGTGATAAAAAAAACACAAAGCCAGAAAGATGCAGCCATTGTTCGATGTGTGAATGGATTGATGTTTGTGATAAACTATGGATAGAAAAAGATCATCTTAATCAAATTGCTAAAATAAGAAAAGATCAGATAATCAAAATTGAAAATCATGGTGTAAAAACACTATCACAATTTTCAAAACTTAAAAAAACAGATAAGATAAAAGATTTAAATTCAAGAATTTTTGAAAAACACTTATCTCAAGCTGCATTATTAATAGAATTCAAAAAAACCAAGGTTCCTCAATTTAAAATACTTCCTTTAGAAACTGAAAGAGGATTCAATAAAATGCCTCAGCCGAGTAAACATGATCTTTTTTTTGATATTGAAGGATTGGACAAAATATTAAACTCAGAAGAATCTGAACAAGATAAACAAGCTCTTGAATATCTTTTTGGAATTTATGACCATGATAACAAAAAAGAACCCTACAAATATTTCTGGGCACACAATCAAGATGAAGAAAAAGAAAAATTTATTGAACTTATAGATTTTATAGTTGGGCATTTAAAAAAATATCCAGATTCACACATTTATCACTTTAACCATTATGAAAAAACAGCACTAACTAAATTGATGAGTAAACACGATACTCACCTTGAACAAGTTAATGATCTTTTAAGATATGGTAAGTTAGTGGATCTACATGCCGTCCTTAATCAAGGAATGCAGATTTCTGAAAAAGAGTATTCTCTTAAAAATGTTGAAAAATTTTATAAATATAAAAGAAAAGGAGAAGTTAAAAAAGCTAGCGATAGTACTGATAAATACCTTGATTGGATTGAGACAAAAGAAGGAAAATTGTTAGATGATATCAAGCTCTATAACAGAGAAGATTGTGAAAGCACATATTTTCTTAGAGAATGGCTTGATGAAAAAAAACCAAAAGACTCAGTTTATGCAATAAAAAAAGAGCCAGAAGTAAGAGAAAAAAATTGGGAAAAAGAAAACGAAGAGTACAAAAAATTAATTGAAAAAAATTGTAAAGATGAAGAAATAAAACAAATCTTAAAAGATATTTTGGGATTTCATAAAAGAGAAGAAGTTATCTATTGGCAAAGTATATTTAATCGTGCTGCAAATAAAAATGATGAAGATTTAATTGAAGATTCTAAATGTATTGGGTTCATGGAAAAGATTAATGAAGAAATAACCGGTACTACCACTAAAGGGAAAACTAAAAAGACATTTACTTACAAATTTTTAAAACAAGATTTTAAAATTAAAGAAAAAGACTCATTAATCAATGCCACTGATGGTGATCTTAACACTAATAATGTTGGAACTGTAATAAGTATTGATGAAAACAAACAGGATGAAAATATTATAAAAATATCAGCTACAAAAGACTTACCTGAGATTTTATCAGTAGCCAAAAACGAATTTGTAAACTCTCAAATAATTATTAATGCAATAAGGAGATTTATTGAGTCTGTAATTAAGGGTGAAAAAAAATATAAAGCTACTTATGAGTTCTTAAAAAAGAATTATCCAAAAATTAATAATATTAAAATGGGTGACACAATTATTAAAGAAGGCGATTTTTTAAAAAAATCTTTTGAAGTTGTAGATGCGCTGGATAATAGTTATCTTTATTTTCAAGGTCCCCCAGGTGTTGGAAAAACACATACTGCAGCACATATTATTATTGAATTAATTAAAAAATCAAAAAAAATTGGTATTACAGCAAATAGTCATAAAGTAATATTTAACATATTGGATAAGATAGAGGAGCTTTCTTTGACTGAAAAAAATGATTTTTCATTTATAGGATATCATAAGGGTAGCAGTAGTGATCCTGAAAAAAAATATGAAAATGGAAAATTCATTAAACATATAAGTGGTAGTAAAAAAATATCTGGTAAATCTTTTGATAAAATGGATTTAGAGTTTGAGAGCATGGATGCAGACTTATTTTCTGGAACTGCTTGGTGCTTTTCTAGACCTGCCTGTGATGAAAAATTAGACTACATATTTGTAGATGAAGCTGGACAATTAACGACGGCTGATATTCTTGCAATATCTTTATCTGCAAAAAATGTTGTAATTATTGGAGATCAAATGCAATTAAGCTCACCAATTTCTGCTGTTCATCCTGGAGAATCTGGAAAATCACTTCCCGAATTTTTATTAAAAGACAAAGACACGATTAGCTCTAATAAGGGTATTTTTATTGATAAAAGTAGAAGATTACATCCTAAACTTTGTCAGTTTGTATCTGAGAATTTCTATGATGGACGTTTAAAAAATCATGACTTTACTGAAAAAAGAAAAATTATTTTTTCTGATAATAAAAAAATATTGCCAGAAACAGGCATTGTAATGGTTGATGCTAATCATAAAGATGTTTGTAGACAAAAAAGTGAAGAAGAGGGCAAGCTAGTAAAAGGTTTTTACAATAAGTTAATTGGAAGTACTTTTTTAGATGAAAATGACCTCAAAAAAGTGATGAATGAAGAGGATATTCTTGTAGTCGCACCCTACAATGTGCAGGTTAATTATTTAAAATCAATTTTACCTAAAGGAGCAAGAGTTGGGACAATTGATAAATTTCAAGGTCAACAAGCACCAGCAACTATTATTAGTATGACCACAAGTGACCCTGAAAGTTTACCCAGAAATGTTGATTTTTTCTTTAGTAGAAACAGATTGAATGTTGCTATATCTCGAAGTCAGTGTCTATCAATTGTTATTATGAATAAGAAAATATTAGAAATAGCTTGTAAAAAAATTGAACATATTCATTTAGTTAATACATTTATGAAATTACTTGAATTTGAAGTTAAAACTAAAAACTAGTAAATGAGTAATCATAATAAAATTAGACCTGTCGATAAGAATAATTTAAATGGGAAATACAAAATTTTATTTTCGACTCCTCAAACAAAAAATAGTAATATTCCAATTGAGTTTAGGGGATTGCAAATCTACAATAATAAAGCACTTGCAATATATGCTCTTAAAGAAAGAAAACGATTAACCAAAGTTCTCGAAGCAAAAAGAGCAGAATCTATGAAAGGAAATAAGAGATTACTAGGAAACCCTGGTGGAGATAAATCTAATTTAATTCAATTTAGTCCTGAGGTTCAAAAATTAAAAAATGCTAAGATTAAAAGAGCTAAAGAACTTTTCAATGAAGGCTATAGAAAATCAGAAATTTTAAGAATTATCATTTCTGAATTCAAACTCAATAGAAACATAAATTCAAGATCTTGGCCTAAATGGTTATCAGAATTAGAATAAGGCTTAGATATTCATTATAAAAAAAATGTCTAAAATTATATACTTAAATAATCATTTAAATAAATTTAGAAAAGAACCTGAATTTAAAATTAATTTAGAAGAAGTTGAAGCATTAGCTTATTATGATATTTTAGTAAAAGAAGATAAAAAAACAACAAAAATTTTTATGAAATGTTTTGAAAATAAAGAAACCTTTAAAGAATTTTTAAATAAAATACCTGAAAATGTTGATCGTCTAGGAAAGTTTTATTTGATAACAGTTTACTGGCTTTCTTTTGTACAATATTATCAATCTGAAATTTTTATTGATAAAGTTTGTGATTGTTTGGAAGATATTGAAGAAAATGTAGTTCTTATTAATAGCCCACATTTTTGCAAAAAAGTTTATCATTATTTAATGAAACCAGAAATTATATAAATGAAAATAAATAATGGATAAAGAGCAAGAAGAAATATTAAGAAAACATAAAAAAAAATACAAAGATGAAAGTCCAATGGATAGGACTTCGCGTTGGGTTCTTGGAACTATAAAATGGCACTATGATATGGTTTATATCTTGGGTTCAGGAGCAATTGATGGAGAAAAAACTTATAAAGAAAAGTTTAAAACTTTACCAAAAGATCATCAAGATTATCTAATTAACACTTGTTCAAATGCTTACAAGCCATTCAAAAAGTATCTATTAGTTTATGTGTGCTATCTTTTTGGGGCTTGTTATGAAAATTGTAGAAGAAACAACATAAAATTTGAGCCATCAGAAATGTTTCTTAGAAAACAGTTTAATAATTTTTTTGATATGATTGAAAAATTCTATAAAAACCCAGATAAAAAATCAAATATTTGGAACCCTATTTTTGACAATTTGTTTGATAAAAAAGATTTAAATATTAATAGAAATTTTTTTCTTGCCCACTACCCTCCTTTAGAAAAAAAGCATATATATAGTATTATTATTTGGTTCAAAGATAATTGGAAAACTAATGAATCTATTAAAGCCGTATTTGATACAGCAAGAGAATATATACAATTGGAAGATGATGAAAATTCACCATTTAGAGCCATAACAATGAAGGAAGATTTTATTGGAACTTTAGAATTTAGTATTGATGCTGATACAACCGCTTATAAAAATTCTGTTTTATCATCAAAACAAATACTAAGATTTACATACTACAACTTAGCTAATACCTATATAGATAAGCTTAATAACTCTTACTTAAACGATAAACCTAAGTCTTTAATTTGGAAAGTAGAAGATCTTGTTAAAAAAATTATTTCAAATGGGCGAGATTTAACCAATGAAGTAAAGACCTTTGAAAATTTAGACTAATAATAATTTACTCACTCCTAAATCCAAAATACCATCAAGATTATTTTTAACTTTAAAAATATCAAAAATTCCCATTAATTATTCTCCAAAACAAGTGTAAGATTGATATCGGTTAATAGGAAATTGTTTTCTTTTTTTTGTTTTAAAAATTTCTTTATAAATGGCACTCCACATTGCATACCAGTGATCATATAATTTAGGATCTTTATATTTTCTTAATTTATTATCTAGAGGCTTTAGTAATTCAAACTCATCATCATCTAAATCAACAAACTGAATACCAGCACCTCTTGAAGGGTTTTTACATGGATATTTATTCATTTGATCATGAATAGTTAATATTTCTAAACATTTAAAATTACCTTTTTCCATTCCTTTTCCTCCTATTTCTTCTGGAACATATCTAATAGCTGAGTCAGCTACCCTATAAGATACCATGTCAAAATCTTCAGAATTTAAATTTAAAAAATGTCTAGGGTAAGGAAAAAAACCATTAATTTGTCCTTTTAATTGTAAGTTATTCATTGGATTTACTTTTTCATTATTGAGAACCTCATCAGTTATTCTTAGATACTCATCTCTTTTTTTTAAAAAGCTGATAAATTTTTCATAGCTCACTGTTTCTATTTTATTTTTGATAAAATCAATTACTTGGTCACCAGTGTTTGTATACCCATCATTCCACTCATTAATATTAATGCAACTAAGATTTTCAAGAGTCTTTGCTTTAACTTGTTTAGGAGGAGGATCATCAAATATATCAAATATACCCATTGTTAATTTAACCTTATATTTTTATATTTGTCTTTATCTTATTTATTATAGAA
>JGI20158J14315_10003344_pt1 | contig 10675 bp, 9 predicted proteins | sample COG_08_FD_14315 | JGI IMG/M metagenome (IMG submission 14315)
AAATACAAGACCCTACAGGTATTCTACAAGGTAAAAACTTTGCCAGTGGTTTTGGTTCTAATAGTTTAGCAGACATGTATGATAAAGCATTAGATAAAAATCAAGGTTATTTAGATAAAACTGAAAAATCTCTTGAAAATCTAGGTGGTATAGGTCAACTTACTGAAGAAGAGTTAGCGGCATTAAATTTAACATCAAGACAATTAAACCAAAGAACCAAGGCCCTTAACAGAAGAAGCAGTTTACTTAGTAAACAGGATCTTATTAATAGTAAAAGAAATGACTTTATATACGGTGGTGAAATGATACCTGGAATTAACAAAACAAGAGCTCAATTTGCAGATGAATATAAGACAGCTCAACAAAACATTGGATCTAACTATGATCAATTAGATTCACAAGACTATGGAGGTGGTTATAGTGAAGAAACAGGTAACTACGAAGATACATACGATCCAGGGACGGTTGATTAATGGCAAAGATAGTACAATCATTAACTAGAGCTAGTAAAGAATACGATCAAAGTACCTTTCAATCTTTAGTTAGAGATTTAGATAACGTAATTAATAAACTTAACTCTACGTTCCAAGATGAAATTAAACAGGAGATAGAAGCTAAAGCTTTCTTTTTAGAATAATGGCAACAGTAAACTTATTTAAATTTTTTGGCGTAGATAATGTTACATCAACAGATGCACAAACTATGTTTGGCACTACGACAATTAACGGTGTAGCTACACAAAACCCTTTAGTTAATGAGACTTACATTGTAAAATCTATAAAGGTTACATCAGCAGGCACGCCTACGGTGACCATTATTAACAACAGTATTACTACAATTAAGACCGCTGCTTTGACAGCTAATCAAACAGAAGAACTATTAACCGTTCCTTTAGTAGTAGAAGGCGGTAAAACTTTAACAGTAGCATCAAGCAGTGCAGACTCTTTTGATGTAGCTATTAGTTACTTAAACATAAGGAAGGATAAGGTAGATTAATGATAGACGAAACATACAACGAAATACCTGTATTTGATGCAGTAGAAACTAAAAGCCAATATAGGCACAAGAAAACAGGGGCTATTTATAAGACAAAAGAAGAGTGGGAAAAGCTTGGAATACCTAATGAAGACATAGCGCAGGACGTAACAGTGATCATGCCTTCGCTTGATTTGTTAGGAAAAACAAGTTAAAACGATTATTTGAGGTTAAATTATGGCAATATCTAACATGCAACAAGCAAGACAATTACGAGCAGGTGGCGGGATCATGGATCTAGAACCTAGACAAGGTTATTTTCTAGGCAAGCTTGTAAAAAAAGTTACTAAACCTCTTAAAAAAGTATTTAAAAGTCCTTTAGGTAAAGCCGCTCTTATAGGTGGTTTAGGATATGGTTTAGGTGGTGGTTTTAGTGGGGCCGGTTTTCAAAAAGGAACTCTATTAGGTAGACTAGGCCTTGGAAAATTTGCGGGTGCCGGTGCTGCACCAGGTTCTTTTAGAGCAGCACAACAAGTTGGATCACCTGGTGGAAGTATATTTAGCAGGTTCGCTTCTAAACTAAATCCTTTCAAACCCGGCATGTCCTTTGGTCAAAAAGCTTTAATAGGCGGCGGTATAGCTGCAACAGCATTACCATTTTTTATGGGTGGTGGTGAAGATGAAGGAGAAGTAGTAGGAGATGAATTTGACATTACACCAGATTCAATTTTAAACATCAGAAAAATGTCTAAAGAAAAAGATCCAAGTTTAGCTCCTTTTAGAATTGCGGATAGATTTGCACAAAAAAATTATTACCTAGCTAACGGTGGTGTGGTAGGCTTGGCTAATGGTGGTGGTGCAGGCGAACAACAAATGATGCAAGCATTACAAGCAGAGTATGCAAAGTATAGACAACAAGGTGGAACAATGCCTTTTGAACAATTTGCAAAATTAGTTATGCAACAACAGCAACAAGGTCAACCACAGATGGCAGCTAATGGCGGTAGAATGGGTTACAATATAGGTGGTCCTATTCAAGAAGAAGAAATTATTAACGAAGATACACAAGAAGTTGTATCTAATCCAGATCCTATGGCAGAACTAAATGCTATTTCATTAGAAGTGTTTGGTAAACCTTATGATCAATTAAATGAAAGAGAACAAGAATCATTAATGAATTTTGTAAGTCAAAACCCTGAAGAAGAAATTATTGATACCGACCAAACTATGGTAGAGGATAGAGTTATGGCTAATTCTGGTGGTATGATAGACTATATGTCTAGCGCAAACCCTATGGCTAACTCTTATCTTATGGAAGACACAGACATAGTAAACATGTACAGACCAACTGGAGATAGACAAATGGCTGCTGAAGGCGGTATCATGGATTTAGGTGGTATGGAAAAAGATTATAGAGAAGAAGGCGGTTTTGTTCCTATTGGTGGTAAAGAAAAAGCTGACGATGTACCAGCAAGACTAAGTAAAAACGAATTTGTATTTACAGCGGATGCTGTAAGAAATGCAGGAGGCGGAGACATAGACAAAGGATCTGCTGTCATGCAAAGAATGATGGATAACTTAGAACAAGGCGGAGAAATTTCAGAGGAATCACAAGGTATGAATCCTGCACAAGAAATGTTTGACACCGCACAACAATTGGAGAGTAGAATAGAATAATGGCATTACCAGGATATTTAGAAGATACAGCTAAAGACTTTGCTAAACAATCAACAGCAACTTTTTCAACACCAATTGAAACAAGTAGATTTACTGGCGGAGTAGACGCAGCAGGAAACAGGGCTTCGGGCGCACAAATTACAGGAGCTAATCCTTTTATTGCAGGCGTAGATCCTATGCAAACACGAGCTATGGATTTAGCAACGCAAGGCGTTGGATCTTACAAACCTTTTTTACAAGATGCTCAAGCAAACGTAGCAAGTCAAGCGGGTCTTACAGGACCAAATGCTTACTCATCGTTTATGTCACCTTTTCAACAACAAGTTATTGATACATCATTAGCTAACTTTGATTCATCAAGAGTTGGAAACAGACAAGCTATACAAGACCAAGCAGTAGCATCAGGAAATTTTGGTGGTGGTAGAGAAGGAGCAATGTTAGGACAATACGATGCTGATACAACAGCAGGTAGAGCAGCTTTACTAGCACAATTACAACAAAGCGGTTTTACGCAAGCAAACCAATTAGCACAACAAGCATTTGCTAATCAAGGACAGCTAGCACAGAACCAATTTGGTTTGTCTAACTTTGATAGAAGTTCTTTAGGCCAAGATATTTCAGCACTAGGTAACTTAGGTGCTATTAACCAACAACAAGCACAAGCTAATTTAACAGCTAATCAACAAGCAGAACAAACAGCAGCTTACGAACCGTACGGTAGATTAAATCAATACGGTCAAGGTTTAACTGGACTAGCAGGTGGTGTAGCGTCAGCTTACAATGACCCAGCACCAGTACAAAGTCCGTTATCACAAGCTATATCAACAGCTACAGGACTAGGTGGTATTTACGCTAGACTATACGGACCACAACCTAGTTTTAAAATAGGATAATTATGAGACCACTTAAAAGACCAATGTTTAAATACGGTGGTGATGTTAAGAAACAAGGCATCATGCACGGAATGAACGGCCTAAGAGATGGCGGTCCAGCTACAATGGCTGACGCTACTATGATGGCAGGTGGTGGCAGAGCAGAACCTCAAGGTATAAACACAGTAGGAAGTCCTTTAGCACCAAGAGATGCTAGTGGTCGTCAAGGTTATGCAATACCTTTATTAGCGCCTTTAGCATTTAACGCAGCTAGATTTGCTTTAAGACCTTTAGGTCAACTTGTTATGAGGCAAGCTGCAAAAAGAGGCATTACTGGAGGAGGAGGAATAATTCGTTCAGGTTTAGGGAGATCAAGAGTAATGAAACCAGGGGAAAGTTTAATGGAATCTAGAGTAGGTTTTAATCCTAACAGAGTTGGTCAATATTTTACAGGATCTCCTGAAGCAAAATTTGTAACTGGAGCTGGTGGTAAAATATCTAAAGCTGTATATGGTGGACTTAAAAAAGGTTTAAGATCACCTACCGTAGCAGGTCTTACGGCGCTTAGTTTTACTGACGCATTTCCAGGCGGAAAACCTCTTGGACCGGATAAATATTTACCAAACTTATTTGGTCAAAGATTTGATGCAGACGGTAATAAAGTAGATGGACCTTTATTTGGAAAAGTTAAACCAAAAGCTGTTACAACAACCGGAGATGGTACAAGAGGAAGTAGATTAGAAACTACAACTGGTGGAGCTAAAGAATTAACTACCGCAGAGAGAGAAACAAAAGATAAAGAAAGATTAAATAAAATTTATAAACTATTAGGTGTTGATAGAGCACAACGTAACGCTGCATCTAAAGCTTTAGTAGATGTAAGTAGATACATTGATGAAGGTGGTAAAGACACTATTTCTAAAAAGAATATAGGTTCTACAATTAGTAAAGCTATCTCATCATTTGATAAGAGATTAGATAAAGCAGATCAATTAAAAGAAGCTGCTGGTGTGATGATGGCTAAAAATTATTTAGAAGGTGGTGACAGAGCATTAGATAGAAATTTAAAAGAAGCAAAACTAAGAGCTTTAAATAAAGAAGCAGACCCAAGTATCTCTAATTTAAAAGCTGTATACAAAAAAGCTGGTGTAAATGATGCCGCTGGAGCAGCTGCCAAAGAAAAATTTGGTGATGGTTATGGTGGTTCAATAATGAGCACTAAAGATTTTAACAAACAAATGAAAGAATTTGAAGGTGAACAAATAGAAGAAAAAACTATTTTAGATATTGCTACCAACGCTGTTGCTAATTTAGAAGCAGCATCAGAAGGAGGCAAAGTTAGTGACGGGTATTATAAAGTTGGGGAAAACATCGTGTTAGTAACAGGCGGCGTAGCACAGTCTATCGTGGGGTAATGAATGGCCCTAGATTTTACAAAATTTAATAAACAAGCAGAAAGCAATAACAAGGTAGGTGTATTCGAATCCATGTTAGCTGGAGTTGCCTCTGGTATTATTGCAATACCAAAAGGTTTCTTTTCTTTAGGTGCAAGTCTTATGGACCTTGGGGTTAACAGTGGTAAAGCTGCACAAGTAGAAGCGTACTTTGATGACCTTACAGAGCTTGATGAGAAAGCAGAAGCTACAGCTGCAGGAAAAATTACAGAGCTATTAATTAACATTGGTATACCAGGCGGTCTAGCTTTTAAAGGTGCAGGTAACTTAGCTAAGTCTGCTATGTTGGCATCTAAGAATGGTAAGTATGTAAAATTAAATAATCCTAAATTAGTTAAAGCAACAGATGAAGCATTAGAACTTACAGCCAAAGGTAAGGGTCGTCAGTTTATGGCAGGAGCTTTAGGTGGTGGTCTTGCAGAAGGTGTGTTTGTTGGAGACGTAGAACAAGCAGGTTCTTTTGGAGATTTGTTAGGTGGACCTACAGGCATTAACAGAGATGATGACAATGCGGTAACTGAAATATTAAACAGAGTAAAGTTTGGTACAGAGGGTGCATTGTTTACCGGTGTTATTGGTGGCACAGGAACAATAATAAAAAAAATAACAAACAGAAATAAAAAATTAGATGTTGCTAACTCTAAACTAGATTATTGGATAGATAAAATAGCATCAGGGCTCAGGGCAAGAAGTGGTATGTCTCAAGAATTTTTTGATGAAAAAAGATTATTTACAGGAGAGAAAGCTGCAGATGCAAACATAGCTAGAAACATATCAAGAGATTTAGAATTAAACATTGATGCAATTTTTCCATCAATGAGAACTATTATGAATAAACAAACGCTAGGTAAAGACAGAGATATATTTTTAAAAGAAATTAATGACCTTATGTTTTCAGGTACACCTTCTATAGATCCAACATCAGGTATGACTGTGTTTGGTAAAATGAGTGATAGACAATTATTAAAAGTAGAAGATATTATTAGAAAATATCAAACTAGCAAAGGACAAGGAGATGCTGTACTAAAAAATATCTATAGTCAGTTAGAAGAAATTAGAACTAAATGGTCTGATATGTTTTCTAAGTTAGGGAGATCATTATCTAAAGAAGAACTTACAGAATTTCAACAACATTTTGGTAGTAAGTTTAAAGAATATTTAGGTACAACTTATGATATATTTCAAAATAAAAGTATAATACCTTTCTTTAATTACAAACCTGCAGCTCAAGAAATAGAAGCAACTAAACAAGTATTTATACAAAGTGCTAAAGAAGCAGGAAAAGATCTTACAGATTTACAAGCAGAACAAATCGTAGCTAGAGTATTAGAAACAGCTAATTATCCTAAAGGATTTAGAATTGATAAGAAGTCGGAAGCAATTTTTAACGTACCTGAATTTTTTGTTAATCGAACTGTAATAGGTGAACTAGCTACAGCAAGAGGTTCGTCTATTGCAAATATTAGTCAACTTTCACCAGAGGTTAAACCAGTGTTTGACAAATTATTAGGAAAAAATAAAAATCCTATGCAATCTATGCTTGCTGGTATGTCAAAGTTATCAATGATAACACAAAGGAATATATTTTTTAGAAATTTAAAAAGAAAATCAGATGAACTTATAGCTGCGGACAAACAAGGTATGTTTTATAAAACAGAGGAAGAAGCAGTTGCTAACTTTGGAAAAGATATACAAAAAATTCGTATTGATGAAGCACAAAAATTTAATGTTGGTGTTGGTTCAGGTAGCATCAATCCCTTAGACGGATTGTATACAACAAAAGCACAGGCAGAAGCTTTAGAAGGTGCAGCTTCAGGAATCAATACTAAAAATAGTTTAGGTAAATTATATAATAGTTTAGTCTTGTACCCTAAAGCAACATCACAGATTGCTAAAACAATTTTATCACCAGTAACACACCTTAGAAACTTTGTGAGTGCTGGAGCTTTTGCTACAGCTAACGGAATTATACCAGATGCTGAAGCTATTAAACAAGCTTACGGCGCCTTGCAGACACCGTTAAAAGGTACAAGAATGCAAAATGATTTATATCAAAAGCTTCTAAGACTAGGTGTAGTAAACTCTAACGTAAGACTCGGGGATCTGGGAAGACTGATGGAGGATGTTAACTTTGGTGCAACCATGACTTCAGATAAAGGACTAAGATTATTATCTAAACCGTTATCTAAATTAAAATCTGTGTCTCAAGATTTATACACGGCTGAGGATGACTTCTGGAAAATTGCATCTTGGGCTATGGAATCTAAAAGATTAGAAAAAGCTTACGAAAGTATTGGTGTTACTAGAGGTCAATATTTTAAAAGAGCTGATGGTACAGAAGTTAGATTAACACAAGATTTTTTAGAAAAAGAAGCAGCGGACATTGTTAAAAATAATATACCTAACTATGATTATGTTTCTGACTTTGTAAAATCATTACGAGCATTACCTATTGGTAACTTCGTATCGTTTCCTGCAGAGATTGCAAGAACAGGAACTAACATTGTATCAAGAGCGTTAAGAGAAATAAACGAAGAGATTATTGTTAATGGGAAAACATATAAACCTTTTCAATCAATAGGTTATACAAGATTATTTGGTTTTGGTACAACAGTAGCAGCAGTCCCTGCCGGTACAGCAGCTGCGTTTTCAGCAATTTACGACATAACAGAAGAAGAAAGAGAAGCTATTAGAAGATACGCAGCACAGTGGTCTAAAAACTCTACGCTTTTACCTATGAGAACAGAAGACGGTAATTTTAAATATATAGATTTTAGTCACGCTAATGCTTACGATACTTTGTTAAGACCTATACAATCAGTTATTAATTCTGTAGCTGATGGCAGAACAGATCAAGATGGTATGATGGATGACTTTGCTAAAGGTATGTTTACAGCTATGTCAGAATTTGGACAACCTTTTATATCAGAATCTATTTGGACAGAAGCTGTGTTAGATATTATAGCTAGAGGTGGTAGAACTAGAGAAGGTTTTCAAGTTTACAATCCAGAAGATACAGCTGGGGATAAGAACTATAAAATTATGCAGCACTTAGTAAAAGCACAAATGCCTTTTTCTTTAAACCAATTAAAAAGATTAGATCAATCAATAGAAAAAATAGATGTTATTACAACAGGTAAATATGATGAATACGGTCAAGACTATGAATTTGGTGATGAGTTTCAAGGACTGTTTGGTTTTAGAGCTGTTAATGTAAATCCAGAAAGAACTTTAAGATATAAAGTTGCAGACTTTCAAAGAGGTTCTAGAGATTCTAGGTCTTTATTTACTAGAGTAACTTTAAAAGGTGGACCTGTTGAACCAAGAGAAGTTGTTGATGCTTACATTAATGCAAACCGAGCTTTGTTTGCCGTTAAAAAAGATTTAAAACTAGATATGGATGCAGCAAGAACATTAAACGTAGGTGAGAGTGGATTTAATTCTGCAACAGATAGAATTTCTAACGTAGAAAAAAATTCAATTGATAATAATGTATTTAGACCAATTAGTATTTCAACAGATGTAAGAAATGCTTTTGCAGAAAATGCTGCTAAGATTGGAGAAGCAGATCCTTTCGAAGAAGCGGCCTCTACTATAAGTCAAATTCAACAAGAGCTTGCAGACATATCTTTAGAGGAACCAGAACTTCCATTTATTGAAAATCCTTTATTACCAACTGCGGCAGAAAATACTGTTACAGGATCTAATACTTTAAATTTACCTGGTGTAGATCAACAAATTTTGTCAGGATCGGGACAAAATAATAGTCTTCAAGGCTTGTCAACAGCTCAAAAATTGTCTATTCTTTTTGGTAGGAATTAATATGGCTAAAGATAACGCATTACAAAAAATAGAATCTCATGAAAAGCTTTGCAGAATTATGCAAAAGCAAACGCATGATAAGATTCACAAAATCGAAACACAAATAAATAGATTAGAAAAAATTGTGTTAGTGTCTGCCGGTATGTTAATTATGGGCATGGCAAACATGATATTTATGTTAATCACAAAATGAAACTTACCGCTAACATAACACTTGACGAGCTTTGCAAAAGCCAAGTGGCTGAGAGGAAGGGGATTAATAATAACCCTAACCCACAGCAAATAGAAAATATAAAAGCACTAGCAGTAAACGTGCTTCAACCAATTCGTTCTCATTTTGACAAACCATTAATTATATCTAGCGGTTTTAGATGCGCTGAGTTGTGTGTTGCAATCGGTAGCAGTGTTAACAGTCAGCACGTTGCAGACGACGGAGCAGCTGCAGCAGACTTTGAAATACCAGGTGTAGATAATTTAGATTTAGCTATTTGGATTAAGAACAACCTAGAAATAGACCAAGGAATTCTTGAGTTCTACAAAGAGGGTGAGCCTACAAGCGGATGGATTCATTGTAGCTATTCATCAGACAGCAACAGAAACCAATGGCTTAAAGCTAGAAGAGAAGAGGGAAAAGTTAAATACTTGCCTTGGACTGGCTAATTTTTTTTGCGCTAAGATATTTCAGTACTCCTAGATTTTCCTACGTTAGATCCAGTCTTTTAATTCTTCACCCATAATCTCACTAGCTATATTTACTTTCTTACGTAGTGCGACTACAATTTTATCATCTATAGTATCTTCTGCTATTAGATCTATGTATGTCATAGGGCTTTCCTGGCCTATACGGTCGATTCTAGCCTCAGACTGTTGTCTTTTCTCTAGATCATACCCGTTAGAGTAATAAATCATTGTGCTGGCGGCTGTGAGCGTTATACCGTAGCCTCCTGTAGCTGTTGTACCAACTAAAAATCTTACAGGACTTTCTTTATCTTGAAATTTTTCTATATTACTTTGTCTTTGGTCTTGTGGTGTCAAGCCGTAATATGTAACGACCGAATTATCCCCATGCTCTTTTTTTATACGTTCTACGATTGTTTCTACATCGTACTGGTAATGTGCCCAAATAACAACCTTACCGTGCACCTCATCTAACAAGTCAGATAAATCATCTAGTCTATTATTTTTTATATCCTGTATTGTGCCATCATCTGCAGTAAAATGACCACAAGTAATTTGATGTAATCGCATAAGCTGAGTCATAACTGTAGCTGTAGTCATAAGTTTACCTTTAAACTGGGCTAAAGCTAATTGAGACATTTGTTTGTATGCATGCTCTTGTTCTTTTGTAAGTTTAACAATCCTACGCATAAATGTTTTCTTAGGTAGATCTAAACATTCATCTTTTAACACTCTGTAAGAAAAAACTTTTAACATATCTGTAAGTTCTGATAGATTACGATAACCAACAACAATCTGTACCGATCTGCCACCAAAATTAGCTGTTTTCATTACAGCATATCGAGTTCTAAAACTATAATAAGAAGAATGGCCTAGTAATTCTGGTGCTAAAAACTCACACTGTTTATATAAATCTAATGGTGATTTTGTAATAGGTGAACCTGTTAATATTCTTCTGTATTTTGCATGTGGACCTAATGTGCATATGTTTTTAGTTCTTTTAGCGTCAGGATTTTTTATAGTTGTAGACTCATCAATAGCCATCATAGCGTTATGGCAAGACAAAAACTTATACGCAAACTCTATACCTTTTTTTGTACTAAAGGCTTCTACATTCATAACTAGAACATGTAGATCTTGACCCGTTTCGAACAGTACGTCTAATTTCTTTTGTTGTTTAGCATTGATATTAGCTTG
>JGI20158J14315_10003347_pt1 | contig 10670 bp, 8 predicted proteins | sample COG_08_FD_14315 | JGI IMG/M metagenome (IMG submission 14315)
TTGGCTTTACAGGAAAACGATCAATCTTGATCACTCTGTCAAGAAAAATGGGTCCAACGCATGTAATCATTCAGTCAATTTTAATGAAAATATTGAGTTATTGTTGCTAGAGGTTGAATTCACTCATTTGAACAACCCTGCCTTCTTTAATTGATTTCTCTGCAGCTTCACCAATAGCAACAGCAATTAAACCATCATTTAGCGACACTTCTGGCTTGGTATTGTTTCGAATAGCTTTAATAAATGAGGTATGCTCATAGTATGTAGATCCGTGATGGTGTCCTGCTTCATGTATTTTGGGGTCTACCGTTATATTTTCTTTTAATGCAGTTTGTTCACCTCTCATTCCAATTCTAATATCAGAGTTTGTTATTCCAGAGGCATTTGAAGGAACCTCAGTCTCAATTTTTCCGATTGAGCCAACAGCACAAAGTTCCTCTTGATATTCAGAGTTTTCAGCAAACATACATATATCTAGGAAGGCTCTTACACCATTCTCAAAGTCAACGATGACAAATGCATTATCAAGAATGTCAGGCGTCATTCCATCATAGGTCTCATCGAGGTGGTTTACATCTTGGTTGCCACTCGCATAAACCTTGACAGGCTCACTTTGAGCAATTAATCTCATTAAATCAAAAAAATGGCAGCATTTTTCAACAAGAGTCCCCCCTGTCTTTATAGCAAATCGATTCCAATCATCTACCTTATGAAGAAATGGAAAGCGATGCTCCCTGATAGAAAGCATTTTTAGATCACCAATCGTATTGTTGTGAATCTCCTTTATCATTCTTTGGACAGGTGGCATATAGCGATATTCCATTGCTGTCCATATAACGCCAGGGTAATTTTCAGCTAGTTTTTCAAATTCTTGACAATCCTTGACAGTCGTACAGAGGGGTTTTTCAATTAAAAGGTGAACCCCAGATTTCATAACATCTTTGAGAACATCGATATGAGTGAAATTGGGGGTTGCAATGATTAATGCATTCGCAATGTTTGCCTCAATTAGATCATTGTAATCATTAAAAATAGCGACTTCATAATTAAGAAGTTCTAGACTCTCTTTAATCGATTGTTCACTCGTATCACATAACGCAACAACCTCAGCATCGTCAATTATTCCAATATTTAAGATGTGTTCTTGACCCATACACCCGGCACCGATAATTGCATATTTAATCTTTTCAGTCATAGTGTATATGTTGGAATATTCATTTGCCTGCCAAAATGGATAAGTTTGTCAGAAATATCACCATAAGTAAATGCTACATGGTGCTCTAAACCACCTTTAAACATTCGCTCTAATTTATTGGCACTATCTTCACCTAAATTAATGACTCCCGAGGTTCCAGAGAAAGAGTTAGGTCGATCAAGAACTTGACCTTTCATCACAAAAAACTGAAGTTTTCCTCTTGCCTTAGAGACTCTAAAGATAGTAATTTCTCCCTCTTTAAGACTAAAGTCATGAAGGAGGGGTTTTTTTCTGTTTGAGTGAATTCCAGATTTAGCTGTGCCTTCTTTAGCCATACTAATAGGGGCTAATCCGCAATGCCAAAAAACTAGGGAATTATCTGATTTATCAACATCAACAATGTCAACCAATAGTGAAGGATTATTGTTCATCTGATTAAGAATATTGCAACTAATGCCACCCAATACATCAGCTTCGCAAGCACAGCTGACTTTCTTTTCATTCATCATTGCCATTGGGCCGCAAGAGGCGCAGCCATACTCGGTAAAGGTTTCTGGCCAGCAGCGGATTGCAAATGCATCGAGTTGATGCTTGTTTTTTAGGTTTTCAAGACCATGAAAGATAGAAAGACTTTTGTCAAACTCTTCTTGAACAAGTTCTTCTGTGCCCGCAAGATAGTTTGATACAGCGCTTTTGGTTTTAACAATTGTTTCAGCTTCAATTTCTTTGGCTTCATCAAATAAATCTTCAAGCTCTAGATCAACCAAAGAAACATTTAGTTTAGAGGTTACCTCATTTGAATCATAGTCACAGGTGTCAAAACCTTCAGGTCTTGTTCCAATAATTCCAATTGTTTGTCTATCTATCGAATAGTCGAATTTTGCATTATCGTCAGCAATGGTCGCTATGTCCCATGAAATTCCTTCACTATTACTTTTGCCTTTGATAAAACTATTGAAAGAAATTTCATTAATCTTATCATCCTTATCCATAATTATAAAATCAGGAGAGATGTCATTTTTAAGTAGGGAGTGCATTGCTAAATTAAGTCCGCATATTGAATTTAATCTTAACCTTCCTCCAGTTCTAGGTTCTGGAAAAGAGACAATGCATATCGGTCTTTGAATAGATTTAGCAAAGTTTAAGAGAAACTTGGCGTCAGTAAAGGTTGTTTGAAAGAGAAAAATTTTTTCAAAATTATTACTTTTAAAAAAAGATAGGGCGCTTTCAGCACCACTATCATTCGTTACAAGATCATTAAAGCCAATTGCATCAGGCTCTAGAGATAGTAGAAGTGATTTTGCTTTTTCAAATTTAGACTCTGCATACTCAACATCAAAAGTCTCTCTTGCAAGTGCTAAATAACCTATCATAAAAACCCTCCAAAGTTGCTACTAAGTTTTTCTGGACTATTGATTTTAAATCCATTGTTAAAGTAAGTTTCTAAAGATTTGGCATTATCAGCAGTCAATTCATTAAGTTCTTTTACATAATTGACTGAATCTTCGTTTAATCCATTCTCAACTTGTTGGATATCTGGATAATATTTAAACGCATCAAGCCATATAGTTCTTCCTGCAAGGTAACCTGAAGCGCCATTTTTATATGCAAGTTCTAGGCACTTGTAAAATGATTTTTTATCCATTCCAGAAGAAAGAACAACCCATGGTTTGTTATTGGTTGCAGCTGCAAGATTTTTAAATGCTTGCTCAGTCTCATTAGTTATCTCACTTTCGAGCTCACTACTGTCCACTGGGCTCTCAAGTTTGAAGATATCAACCTTATACTCATCTTTTGCAAATTCTTTGACGCTATCAATAACATGTTGAGAGTTTTTCAGTTTTTGCTCTTGATATTCTGTGGTGTGGTTTTCATCATTCTGGAATGGATAAACAAGCAGCTCGAGAAGAAAAGGAATGCCATACTTTTCGCACTCTTCGCCTATTCTTTTTACATATTGTTTTTGATGTTCAATAGATTCGGTGTCAGCATCAGGTCTGTACCATGCAAGAACTTTAACCGCATCACCACCAACTCTTTTAATTTTTTCAACACTCCAGTTTTGAATATTTTCTGAGAATCTACCTCTCTCAGTCTCTTTAAAGCTGTGGTCCTCAAGCGTGATCACAAGGCCCTTTGATTTGTTGTATTGAAGAAGGTTTGATAATGAGAAGTTAGGGTCCATAAGAATTGCAGTAACGTGATTAGAGAGACTCAAAGTAATTAGCTTCTTGCATTCCACGACTTCCTCATATTGATGCTCTCTGCCCTTGGCTCTTGAGATGATGTTAAAGATTGGCGGTCTCTGATCTACAGCAAGCATTTGAAAATGTGCTGCATCAGTGCAAAGTTTTTTCAAATGAATGAGCTTGCCTAGATTGTCTATAGTCATATAATTATTACAAATTTAGTTAAAAGATTGTTGTGATGTTAATAGTTTCCTGGTCCGGTTTAGCTTTCCTCTTGATCTGGTTTAGAGGCTACAACAATCTCAATATTATTAGTATTGCAAATTTTTATAATTTCGCTAGGAGGTTGAAAGTTAGTCACCAGGATATCAACCTCAGAAATATTTCCAATGAGCATTGGCGCTGTGCTATCAAACTTGAAGTTATCTGCAACTAGGATGAGCTTTCTACAGTGATTAAATATAGCTTTAGAAACCTGCACATCTTCATAGTCAAAGTCCATTAATGCGCCATCATTATCGATTGCTGAAACCCCAACAACCGCAAAATCAACTTTAAACTGCTTAATAAATTCAGCTGTATTTAGTCCAATAACAGCAGAATCAATGTTTCGAACTTTTCCTCCAGCAAGCCAAATTTCAGCGTTATCAAATTGTGTCAAAATATTAATAATATTGATGTCATTTGTAATTACTTTTAGATCTTTATGATTGATCAAAGACTCAGCTACCTGTTCGGTTGTTGTGCCACTAGCAGTGCTATATATATTTCCAAGAACAACAGAAGAATTATTTGGAATAATGTTTGCTACTGCATTGGCAATATCTTTCTTTTCGTCACTAGCCAGCGATTTACGCGATTTGTAACCATAGTGATGTGCTTTAGAAAAAAATGCACCACCATGAGCACGCGTTAACAAATCATTGTCACAGAAGTTGTTAATATCACTTCTGATTGTTTGCTGAGTAACTTCAAATGTTTTTGCTAAACTCTCAACACTAACATAACCCTCCTCCTCTGCAAGGTTTAGGATGTCACGTTGTCGTTTGTTAAGTTTTTCCATAATCATTCCATTATATTATAGATTTTATTATTCATTTTCATTTATTTTCGTTTTTTTTCTTTTATTTTCAAATTAGTTGACATAGTTCAGATACTCGTATATATTTACAGTAGTTTTGGTATAAATGAAAAATATCGAAATAAGTTAAAACTACCAGTTATTCTGTGTGGTTTCCTACTAAGAGTAGACTTAAGGCACAAAATTTTCAGTTTTTGTTTTAAGATAAAATGAAGTAATTTTTTTAATTAAATTTGGAGAGAAATATGAGAAAGAGTATTTTGTTGGCATCCTTGCTTGCCGTCTCATCATTTAGTGCAAATGCAGCAGAAATTAAGTTTCTTTGCTATCAGGACGCTAATGAGTGTGACGTTTTGGAAGAGATGTCTTCTGTTTGGGAAAACTCAACTGGAAATACAGTTAACTTTGAAAAAGTGGGCTATGATGTAGTTAGAGATCAGCTTGAGAATCAACTTGAAGCTGGCTCTGCTCCAGACGTTGCTCGTGTTACTAATTTAGGTGGATTGAATCAGTATTACCTTGATCTTACGCCTTATGTTGATGCTGGAAAATGGGAAACAAACTATGGTGCAACGTTGCCATGGTATAGAAAACCATCTGGCGATAACGGAATTTATGGCTGGCAAGCACAGCTCACAGTTACGGGTCCTTATGTAAACGTAACGATGTTTGAAGATGCTGGTGTTGATATGCCTGAAGAAGGCGCTACCTGGGATGACTGGGCTGACGCTCTAAGAGTTGTCAAGTCTGAACTAGGCCTAACAGCTGGACTTGCAATGGATAGAACAGCACACAGATGGGCTGGACCAGCTTTTTCTTATGGCGCTAAATTCCATGAGAATGGCGTTCCTATTTTAGTTGATGATGGATTCAAAGCTTTTGCTGAAACGTTTGTTGGATGGCATGAGGAAGGCTTAATGCCTGCTGAAGGCTGGCCTGCTGGTGGCGGTACTGCTTATAAAAATGCAGCACCTCTTTTCCTAGATGGTACGGTAGCTATGCACATGTCAGGATCTTGGATGCTTGGTAACTATGATGCAAACATCACTGACTTTGAGTGGAAAGTTGTTCCTATTCCATGTGGATCAGGTGGTTGTGGAGCAATGCCAGGAGGTTCTGGAGTTGTTGCATTTAAATCAACTAAGGAGCCTGAAGTTTCAGCTTCGTTCATTGACTTCTTGTCACAAGCTGGAAGAGCGGGTTACTTTGCATCTAATACTTCAAACATTACTGCACACCAAGGTCTTCAAAAAGCTGGAATTGATTACTCAGGCGTAAGCCAGAGAGTTTCAGCTGGACTGTCTACTTTTGCAGCAAATGCAGGTAAAGCGGCAGAATCTACTCCGCAAGCCTATTGGTTCCAAGGTTACAATAAGAACTTTGCCATTTACGGTATTGTTCCTGACTACATAACTAAAGCGATCACTGGTGAAATGAGCCTTGATGACGCTTTGGCAGCGATTGATGCTGACGTAGCAGCAAAGATAGCTGAATAGTTATTATTCAGTTATACTGAAGTTCTAAACTTTAAGGCCGTCTCTTGAGGCGGCCTTAATTTTATTTAAAATTCAATCCTTATAATGTTTGACGCTGTTTTAAATCTTAATAGTTGGTTTCTGTTTTTTGCTCTCTATCTTTTGGTGGGTTTTATATTAGCAAAGGATGTCTATGGCTTTGTTCCAAAACTCATGTCAAGTATTGGCTGGCCCATCGAGTTTACTCAAAAACTGTTTGGAACTAAATCTCTTCCTTACTTATTTTTATTTCCAAATATCCTCATATTTGGACTCTTTACGTTTCTTCCATTGTTCATGAACTTTGGCTTTTCTGTGACCGATGGAACAAGTATCAACTTTGAAAATAGAGCCTTTTCAGGGCTTGATAACCTGGCAAGAATTACTCAGGAAATTCAAATTGATACTGGCGGTATTAACGTTGAGAATGCCAAATTCAAGTCAGCACTGTATGACACATTTGTGTTTGTGATACTTCAAGTGCCTATTATGATTCTCATAGCTCTTTTTACTGCAATTGTTCTCAATAGGGAGGTTATTGGAAGGGGTTTTTGGAGGGCTGTATTTTTTTATCCAGTCATGCTGAGCCCTGTGGTTGTTGCATTTTTATGGACCCTTATACTGAAGAGGCAAGGCATGTTGTCTCAAACACTAATAGACTGGAACTGGATTAGTGAGCCGATCCAGTGGCTAATGGATCCAAACTGGACAATGTTCTGGTCAATCTTTGTCTATACATGGGCTCATATGGGTTTTTATATGCTCATCTTGTTGGCTGGACTTCAGTCAATTCCTAGAGACCTTTATGAGGCTGCTCAAATGGACGGGACGTCAGAGAGGCGAGTTTTTTGGCGCATTACACTGCCCTTATTAATGCCAATCTTACTAGTTGTAACAGTCCTGTCGCTCATTAAAGCGGTTCAGGCATTTGAGGAGCTTTATGCGCTTCAAGTTGGGTGGATATCGCTTGTTTCTTATATTGTTGAAAATGCCGGAATACGTGGCCAAAAAACATTCTTTGGTCTAGGCATTGCGGCAATGGCTTCTCTAATTGTTGCGCTGATATTAATCGTTCTTTCTTTGCTTCAATTCTACTTAACTAGGAGACAGGTCAAGCTATGACAGATGTCATTAAATTTTTTACTCGTAGACAGGGCAAAAAGAAAGCTAGTCTGACCGACTGGATCTCTTATGGTTTTTTATTCCTTGGCTTTTTAATCATCTTTTTGCCAGTTTTGTGGCTGATTATGAACTCAGTTAAGTCACAATTCTTACTCCAAAAGTATGACACTAATTTTCTACCAATGGACTATGAGCGTATTGCAAGAGCTACAACCTATGGTCCAGATGGTAAAGATATTCTTATTATGAAAGACCTCGAACCATGGGTCATGTTTTGGAAAAATTTAAGTGATGACGAAAGAGCGGAAAAGGACGTTGACAACTATATCAAAAATTTTAGTGGAAATGAATACTACGCTTTAAGATCCCACTTTGGACTGGTATCAGTAATGGCTAAGGATTTAATTCTTAGCCAAAACCTACCTGACTGGCTCATCAAGTACCCAAGCATGTTTCCGAGTGCTAAGAAGGAATATGATCCTCAAGCAATAGTGGACAGCCTTGTTGACGAGGATGCGAGGTTGTTATCTGAATATTTAGGACTCAAGCCCTATAAACCGAATGGATTTACAGCTCAAATTTTGGTGTCCATGATGGATCCTCAAACGGGAGAATTAGTTGAGTACTCTGTGAGCCGAATTAACCCAACTAAAGACACCGTCAATGCAAGGCTTGTCTCCAACCCCAAAGGAGGCATAACCAAGCTTCCTCAAAATGAAATTATTATTAACAAAAATTTAAAGCCTTCCTGGATCAACTATACGGATCCTTTAACTAAAAAAGCCCTAAAAAGCTTTGATGCGGTTAGGTGTCTCAATAATTCGGTCTTCGTTACAATAGTAGCAACCTTGATAACACTGCTGATTAATTCTATGGCAGCTTTCGCCTTATCTAAGTATCGATTTAATGGACAGGTCATCTTTTTTGTTATCATTTTGGCGACTTTAATGGTTCCTGCATCGGTACTCATTGTGGGTATTTTTAAAATGGTAACAATGACAGGTCTCTCTGGCTCTCTTTGGGGGGTAATCATTCCGGGAGCAGCGACACCTACTGGGGTCTTTATGCTCAGGCAATATATGCTTACGATTCCAGATGAACTCTTGGAGGCTGCAAGAATGGACGCAGCTAGTGAGTGGACAATTTATTGGCGAATTATATTTCCATTGGCACTGCCTGCAATAGCTGTGCTTGGAATTCTTTCTATTATATGGCGTTGGAATGATCTCATCCTCCCTATGATAGCTGTTTCAACAACAAAAGCCGCTTACACTATTCAGCTTTGTTTGCTCGACTTTAATGGAGAGTATCTTGCGAGGGAGCATTACGCTCTTGCAATGACGGTGGTAAGCTTGGTACCAACAACACTGGTCTTTGTTTTTCTTCAAAAATATATTACAACAGGAATTGCCTCAACAGGCATGAAATAAATTATGGCAAATCTTAAATTACGTGACATTAAAAAATCTTACGGAAAGACAGAGGTTATTCATGGGCTTGATCTGGAGGTTTTAGATGGTGAGTTTTGTGTCCTTGTGGGACCCTCTGGTTGCGGTAAGTCAACACTCTTAAGAATGATTGCTGGTCTAGAGGCAATTACTGAGGGGTCAATCCTCATTAATGATGAAAGGGTCAACGATGTCTCTGCAGCAAAAAGAGGGCTTGCTATGGTTTTTCAGTCGTACGCACTTTACCCTCATATGACGGTTCGTCAAAACCTTGCATTTGGACTTGAAAATCTTAAGCTAGATAAAGATGACATTGAGCAAAGGATCAACAAAGCGGCCAACCAGCTAAGAATGGAAGATTACCTTAAAAGAAGACCAGGGCAACTTTCTGGAGGTCAAAGACAACGCGTTGCAATTGGAAGGGCTATTGTCAGAGAACCATCGATTTATCTTTTCGATGAGCCATTATCTAACCTTGATGCTGAGCTTCGTGTTGCCACACGCGTTGAACTCAAAGCGCTTCATGCAAGACTCGGCAATACAATGATTTATGTGACTCATGACCAAGTTGAAGCGATGACAATGGCGGATAAAATTGTGGTCATGCATGATGGCATTATTGAACAGACTGGCTCCCCTTTAGATTTATATAATAAACCAGCCAATCTATTTGTAGCAGGCTTTATTGGCTCGCCAAAAATGAATTTTCTAGATTGCTCATCTCTGCCTGAAGAGATTAAAAAGCTTTCACCAAAGGGTGCTACTACTTTTGGTATTAGGCCTGAGCACTTAAAAATACAGAATCAGAATAGTCTTCCTCTTGACGTGAAAACTGTTGAACAACTGGGTTCTGATAGTTACCTTTATGGTACAACTCTAGATAATCAAGAAATATCAATCAAGCTTAATACTCAAACCAGTATTAAGGGCGGTGAGTCTATCAAAGTTGGTTTTGATGACAGTAATACTCACTGGTTTAATGAAAAAGGAGTTTCTCTTTAATTTTTGATTGTGTATCATCGTTTTATTTAGTTTTCAGCCTGACCTTAAATGAGCTCTAAAACTCAATCAATAGTTTGGATCAAAAAACCTTTGGCAGTCTATGCAGAGAATGCTGAAGCTGGTGTTGTTGTTCAAGGTAATAAAATCTTAGAATTGGTGTCCCAAGGTCAAAGCCCTAAAAGTCAAATTGATGAGCTTTATGATGCTAGTGACAGTGTTTTACTTCCTGGACTCATCAATACACATCACCACTTTTATCAGACGCTTACTAGAGCTTACCCCGAGGCATTAAATAAAGAGCTTTTTCCATGGCTTAAAAGCCTCTACAAGGTATGGGCAAATATTCAGCCTGAAATGATCTCAGTATCAACTGAGCTGGCATTGTCAGAGCTTTTATTGTCGGGTTGTACCACAGCTAGTGATCACCATTATCTTTTTCCAAGTCAGCTTGAAAGTGCTATTGATATTCAGGTCGAGGAGGCTAAAAAATTAGGAATGCGAGTCGTTTTGACTAGAGGCTCTATGAGCTTGGGTGAGAAAGATGGAGGCTTGCCTCCTCAGTCTGTTGTTCAGACTAAAGAGCAAATCCTATCTGACAGTGCGCGTCTCATCAAAACTCATCATGATGCAAGCGATGGTGCCATGACTCAAATAGCCCTTGCTCCATGCTCTCCTTTTTCTGTAAGCACTGACTTAATGATTGAAACTGCTCAGCTTGCTAAGCAGCATAATGTAAGGCTTCATACCCACCTCGCAGAGACGATAGATGAAGAAAATTTTTGTTTAGAAAAGTTTGGGCTAAGAACTGTTGACTACCTTGAGAGTGTGGGGTGGTTGTCTGATCAAACTTGGCTCGCTCATGGGATACATTTTAATAAAGAAGAGATACAAAAATTAGGCCAGGCGGGTGTTGGCATTTGCCACTGTCCAACCTCTAATATGATGCTAGCTTCTGGCATATGCCATAGTCTAGAGCTTGAAGATGCTGGCTCTATTATCGGCCTTGGTGTGGATGGTTCTGCTTCGAATGATGGTTCTAATATGATCGCTGAGTTAAGACAGGCAATGTATCTACAGCGCCTTCGTTATGGGGCTTCTCAAATTACTCATCAAAAAGCT
>JGI20158J14315_10003349_pt1 | contig 10669 bp, 11 predicted proteins | sample COG_08_FD_14315 | JGI IMG/M metagenome (IMG submission 14315)
GTCAACAATGCTGACCTATTACTGGGCAAAGTGTCCTATAAATAAACATATTATTGGGGAGAAATTGGCTAAGTCATTGATATTGTTACATAATCACCTTAATAATTTAGTTAACATAATAAGTATTATCGGACAAACGGGTCGATCTAGGTATATATCTATCTTTTATCCCCCCCTTATTTTATTTCGGTGGGGTGTAAATGTGAAGGTCCACAACACGTACCGACGTACCACCCCCCACCCCTTTGAAAATTTTTTTAGGAGAATGTCATGAATGAAAAAAATTATCGCGAGAACCCGTTTGTAAAATTGATGCAGCGTTACATGAATGACCCGGTTCGGTTTGCTCGCGAGGTTGTTGGCGTTGAGCCTGACCCGTGGCAAATTGAATTTTTGGAGGCGGTTGCTAATAAGGACACTAGGCGTATTTCTGTAAGGTCTGGCCACGGTGTTGGCAAGTCGACTGGTGCTGCTATGGCTGCTGTGTGGCATGTTTTGATGCGTAGCCCGTCCAAGACTGTTATTACTGCCCCGACTTCTGCGCAGTTGTTTGACGCGTTATTTGCTGAGATGAAGACGATTGCGAAAAATTTGAAGCCGCCCTTTAGTGAGTTACTGGAGATCAAGTCTGATCGTATTGAGTTGAAGGGTAAGAACGAGAGCACGTTTATTTCGTGTAGGACATCGAGGCAGGAGCAGCCGGAGGCGTTAGCTGGCGTACACTCTGACCATGTTTTATTGATGGCTGACGAGGCGAGTGGTATTCCTGAGTCTGTGTTTGAGGCTGCGTCTGGTTCGATGTCTGGCCACAGTGCAACGACTGTGTTGACGGGAAACCCCACCCGTAACACTGGGTTTTTTTATGACACGCATCACAGATTGAAGGAATTTTGGACCACGATGCATGTTTCGTGCATGGAATCGCCTCGCGTTAGCGATGATTTTATTAACGACATGAAGATTAGGTATGGCGAAGATTCCCCGGCGTATCACGTTAGGGTATTGGGTAATTTTCCGCCATCTGAGGAGGACACGGTTATTCCGGTGAGTTTTGTTGACCACGCGATGCAGAATAAAGTTGAGGTTGCCGAGACTACTACGGCGATTTGGGGTTTGGATGTCGCGCGTAAGGGTGGCGATAGCTCTGTTTTATGTCGGAGGCAGGGTCCGTTGATACATCCTTTGACTGTGTGGAGGGGTTTGGATTTGATGCAGCTTACGGGTGCGGTTAAGGCGGAATATGATTTGGTGTCGCCAAGTCGTCGTCCCGTGGAGATTATTGTTGACAGTAATGGGTTTGGTGCTGGTGTTTTGGATCGGTTGCGCGAGTTGGAGTTGCCTGCGCGTGGTTTGAATGTGTCGGAAGCGTCGTCGAGCAAGCAAACGTATTTGAATTTACGTGCCGAGCTGTGGTTTAAAACGAAAGCGTGGCTTGCCGGGATGGATGTGCAGCTCCCCAATGATGATTTGTTATTTGCGGAGTTAGTCGCGCCGCGTTATTTCTTTACATCGAGTGGCAAGATCCAGGTGGAGTCGAAGGATGCCATGAAACGTCGAAAGATAGCCTCGCCTGACAGAGCTGATGCGGTGTGTCTGTGTTTGGCGACCGATAACACAACTATGCGTTACGGTGTGTCTTCTTTGGGCGCGTGGGCGCGTCCTTTAAAGCGTAATATAAAAGGTGTTGTTTAAAATTTGTATTTTTGGTATATAAAATTATTATCTGTTCAACAGGAGAATTAGATGGAGTATAGCGACGAAGACGACATAGCGGTTGAAGGTGAGATGACCGAGGACGAGTTGCAGGGTATTCTCGCTGGCCAAATTGATGACGCTGTTGATTATAGTGACAATACTGTTTCGCCCAGCCGTGCTACTGCTACTAAGTATTACCGGGGCGAGGCGTTTGGCGATGAGGAGGACGGTCGGTCGCAAGTTGTGTCGATGGATGTGCGTGATACTGTTCAGTCTATATTGCCAAGTTTAATGCGTATTTTCACAAGTTCAGATAAAACTGTTGAGTATGCCCCTAATGGCCCAGAGGATGTCGCGGCAGCGGAGCAAGCGTCAGATTACGCTAATTACATTGTAAATCGCGATAATCCGGGGTTCTTAGTAATGTACAGTGCTTTCAAAGATGCGTTGATTAGGAAAGTTGGCGTTATAAAGGCATATTGGGACGACGACGCAAAAATTAGTACCGATAAATTGACTGGTTTGGATGAGATGGCGTTGAGTGCGTTAATGTCTGATCCTGATAGCGATGTAGATATTACGGAGTCTTACACTGTTTCTGAGGAAATGGAGGAGATGATTGACCCTCAAACGGGCCAGCCTGTTTCTGTTCCTCCGCCTATGTTTTACGATGTTACGGTGAGGCGTGAAAGTTCTAATGGCAAGGTTAAGATTGAAAGCATCCCCCCAGAGGAGTTTTTAATTGACAGGCGTGCTAAGTCTATTGATGCAGCGGAATATGTTGCACATCGTCGTATTGTAACTGTGTCTGAGTTGGTTGCGATGGGGTACGAAGAAGAGGAGATGGTGGGGTTGTCATCCACGACAGATGACATGGATTTCAATGTGGAGAGATACACCAGGAACCCGGCATTGCAAAATGCAACTGGCCAGCGTGACGATGACGCAATGAGAAAAGTTTTATACATTGAGAATTACATACGCATTGATTTTGATGGCGATGGCGTTTCTGAATTGCGTAAGATTTGTACTGCTGGGGATGCTAATAAAATATTATTGAATGAGCCGTGTTCTGCGGCTCCGTTTGCATCGTTTTGTCCCGATCCAGAGCCACATGATTTTTATGGGCTAAGTATGTTTGATATTGTTGGCGATATTCAGCGTATTAAATCGGTGATTTTGCGTAATACGTTAGATAGTTTGGCGATGTCTATTCACCCTCGAATGGCTGTTGTTGAGGGAATGGCGAATATTGAAGACGTAATGAATACTGAAATGGGTGCAATTATTAGGCAGAGAGCTGCCGGGCAAGTTACACCTTTAGCGATGCCATTTGTTGGCCAGCAAGCTTTCCCAGTGCTAAATTATATGGATGACGTTAAGCAATCTCGCACTGGAATATCGAGAGCTGCGGCTGGTTTAGATGCCGACGCTTTGCAATCGTCTACAGCTTCCGCTGTTAATGCTACTGTATCGGCTGCACAGCAGCACATTGAGTTAATAGCGCGTATTTTTGCTGAGACTGGTATGAAGGATTTATATAAATTAATATTACATCTTATAACGACGCACCAAGATCAGGAGCGAATGATTAAACTTAGAAATGAGTTTGTGCCGATTGATCCCAGGGTTTGGGATGCGAATATGGATGTATCTGTTAACGTAGCTCTGGGTCGAGGTACAGATACTGAGCGTATGATGATGTTACGCCAGATTGGTGAAATGCAGAAAGAGGCAATGCAAACTATGGGTGCTCAGAATCCTTTGACTGATGTTAATAAATTGTCAAACACGTTAAAAGCTATGACAGAGCTATCTGGGTTTAAGGATACATCTCAATTCTGGAACGATCCGCAGCAATTCCAGCCACAACAGGAAGAAGAAAAGCCGGATATTAATGAAATGCTTGTACAGGTTCAGATTAAAGACATTGAGGCTGATATTCAAAAGAAAATGGCTGACCTAGAATTGCAACGCGAAAAAATGGTAATGGAAGACGATAGAAAGCGTGACGAGTTGGAGGCTGATATTCTAATGAAGACTGAAGAATTAAAAGCTAAATACGGCACGCAAATTAACGTTGAGAAGATAAAGGGTAACTTGGCGATTGATCGAGAAGTTTTAAAGTCTCAAGCGGAAGTAATAAAAGGTGCTATTGATGACTAAAACTACACAGCAAATCGTGGATGACGGTCATTTTGCTAAAAGATTGCTTGACGATGTTGATTTTCAGCGGTTTTTAGGCGAGATTGAAGGTGACTACTGGGAGATGTTTAATTCTTCTAGTGATGGAGATATAGGTGGCCGTGAGGCTATTTTTATGAAAATGCGCGGAACACAGATGGTAAAACAGAAACTTCGCGCATGGATCGACAACGCAACACTTAGTAAACCACTTACTAAATAAATTATAGGAGAAGAAGTCAATGTCAGAAGTCAACACCCCGACGCGGATTGGTATGGCAGAAGCTACGCAAGCAATCAATTCACTTATAGCACCCGATGAGGATACTGCTGAACAAATTGATGCGCCAGATGAAGTCTTAGAAGATCAAGACGGAGTCGAAATGGCGGAAAGTGAGACTGAAGAAGATGTTTCAGAAACACTTGAAGCCGAATCTGAAGAAGAAGATGACCAAGAAGACGATTCAGAAGACACTTCTTATGACCTGGAGAAACTATTGCAAGTGCAATTAGAGGTAAACGGGGAAGAGAAAACGGTTGAAGAATTGAGGAAAGGTTATTTGCGAACTTCGGATTATACTCGAAAAACCACTGCTTTAGCTGACAGGAAAAGATCTCTTGACGCTGAATACCAGAAGGTTTCAGAGGAACGTGCTCAGTATCTTCAAATGTTACCGGTCTTGGCCGAACAATTGAAACAGGAACAGCCAGAACCAGATTGGGATACTCTATTTAATATGGACCCTAAATCAGCGAGAATAGCAGAAACTAATTATCGTAAAGAAAAACAGCTAAAAGCAGAACAATTGGAATCTATTAAACAAGAAAACGAAAGAGTCGCAAAGTTGGAGTCTCAGCGTGTAGAATATTTAAATTCACAATATTTAGATAGGCAGCGCGAGTTACTACCCGACCTAATTCCGCAATGGCGTGATTCAACTGTAGCTCAAAAAGAGTCAACAGAACTCCGTAGTTTTTTATTAAATGAAGGTTTTGATGAATCTGCTATAAATAGCTTACAAGATGCCTCACTCGTTAAGTTGGCTAGAAAAGCCATGTTATACGACCAAGGGGCTAACAAAGTTTCTGAGGCAAAAGCTACGCCTAAGAAACAAAAAGTAAAAACTTTACGTTCTGGATCTCGCGGTAGTCAGCCTATTCCTAAAACTGAGTTAAAACGAGCGCAACAGCGTTTACAGCAAAGCGGTCGTGTTTCAGACGCGGCTGAAATGATTAAAAACTTAAAATTATAAAGGAATAAAAAATGGCTATAATTGCAAATACATTCACGTCGTTTAACGCGGCTGGAATTAGGGAGAGTCTAGCGAATACTATTGCTATGATTTCTCCAGAGGATACCCCATTTATGTCAAATATTGGCAGCACAAAGGTATCAAATACACGTTTCGATTGGCAAACTGATGCACTTGGTGCAGTAGTAACCACAGCGAGAATTGACGGCGATGACGTAACGACTTTTGACGCTACTCCAGCCACAACTCGTATTGGAAATTACTCGCAGATTCTTAGACGTACAGTCATCGTGGCTGACAACTTAGAGTTCCAAGACAAGGCGGGCCGGGCGAATGAGCTAAGTTATCAATTAGCACACCGTGGACGTGAATTAAAAAGAGACATAGAATCGGTTTTGCTTCTTAACAACGCTGCTGCTATTGGTGGAGCACCAAACACACCACGGCAAACTGCTGGTCTAGGTGCCTGGGTTGCTGCGAATGTTTCTTTATCAACAGGCGGTGGAGTAAATGGAGCAAATCCAGTCGGAGCAAACGGAACGGCAGCTAGAACTGACGGTACTCAGAGAGCTATGACTGAGCCAATGGTGAAAGCTGTTATGCAATCCGCTTACGCTAATGGCGGAAAACCATCTATGCTCATGGTTGGAGCTTTTAATAAAGGCACAGTTTCTGGCTTTGCTGGTATTGCAGCTCAAAGGTATATGGCTCCTTCTGATTCGCCGACTACTATTATCGGTACAGCAGATGTCTATATGTCAGATTTTGGAACTTTAAACGTAGTTCCAAACAGGTTCCAAAGAGCTAGAGATACTTGGCTAATTGATCCTGAGTATGTTTCAGTTGCGAACTTGCGTCCTATCGAGCAAAAAGTTCTTGCTAAAACAGGCGATGCTGAAAAACGAATGGTAATCTGGGAAGGCGGCTTGATTGTAAATACTGAAGCGGCTCACGGTTTGGTTGCTGATTGTACAACAGCTTAAATAATATTTTTAAGGGCGGCATATGTCGCCCTTAATTTTACGAGGAGAAAAAGATGCAAAAAAGACTTTTTGATAGTGACCCTTTAACTGGAATTAAAAAATATTGGCACGTAAAATCTAATGGAGAGTTTGTGGTTGAAACCACGCAAGACGTATCTAGTGTGGTTGAATATAACAAAAGAAATTACAATGAACGCCCCGGTAAATTTGGTGAACTTTCAAAAGTTGCTTCCATTCCGCTTTCAGTATACTATGATCTAAAGAGAAAAGGCATTGCTGACGATCCGGTAGCTTTAAAGAAATGGATGAACGATAGTAACAACAGAGTTTTTAGAACTAGGAGTGGACGATTGTGAGTTTAACAACGTATACAGAATTAAAAGCTTCAATTGCTGATTGGCTTCTTAGAGATGATTTAACAGCAGTTATTCCAGATTTTATTGCACTTGCCGAGGCTCAAATGAACCGACAAATTCGCGACCACCGAATGGTTAAGCGATCTGATGCAAGTCTTACAACAGCTTACACAACTTTTCCGTCTGATTGGCAGGAAACTATTAGATTTCAGTTGAGCACATCTCCAATTGTTGTTTTGGAGTTCTTAACGCCCAACCAGGCTAGTGACGCTGTAAGTCGTTTTTCTTCTGCTGGTAAACCAATTTATTTTTCTACTATTGGAGAAAGCGTAGAGTTAATACCCAGCCCGGATAGTACTTACACAACTGAGCTTACATATTATGGTAAAATACCAGAATTATCCGCAACTAACGCATCAAACTGGCTTTTAACAGATGCACCTGATTTATATTTGTATGGCTCTCTATTACAAGCAGCTCCATATTTAAATGAAGATACCAGAATTGGTACATGGCAATCTCTATATTCTAAAGGAGTTGAAGAAATGAAAATTATGGATCAAAGAGCACGTATTGGATCATCTAGTATCCGTATGCGTCCTTCGGCTATGGCTTAATTATGAGCAAAGCTAGAATAGAACAAATTGAAATTACGTTAAGTAAGCACGACGAATCAATTCAAACAGCTATTAATAGTTTAAATTCTATACATGCAACTTTACAACAGATAAAATGGTTTGCAGTGGGCGGAGTAGCAGTAATTATTGCAAGCCAATTTGGGTTGTTAGAAATTTTAAATTTAATGAAATTTTAACAAAGGAAAGAATTATGAAAAAAGGTGGAAAGAAAAAGGGCGGAAAGAAAAAAGGTTACTAGAAAGGATAATACTATGGAATATATAAAAAATCGTTTAAAAGAGCCATCCACCTGGGGTGCTGCTGGAATCATTCTAATTGGGTGCGGCGTGCTTTTTGCTGGAGAACTTATATTCGTGGGCCTTGGCTGCGGCGTTCTTGGGATGATAATGAAAGACGAGAAGTAAATTTCGTTATGCCTAGAAACAGAATTTACTGGAAAACACTTCCTATTTTAGTTGTGTTTTTTTTGTTATTAGTAATGATGTCTAGTTGTAGTACAATAAGTTGCAAAGTTCTTTCTTTGAATAACATTTGTTCATGGGGGGCGGTAGATGAGAGTTAAGAAAAAAACTGTTTTAATATGCTTTCTTATAGCCTTTATTATGGTTGGTTATTTGTTTTTTGCGGCTATAACACAAGCCGCAGATAGNAANACNGTTTCCTCGACTGTTATAGATAAGTCTGTGGGAACGGCAAGTGCGCCAGGAATAAACATCAACCAGAATGATTCTTGCGGTACGGCTAACTCCATAGCAATACAATCTCAGATCCTCGGCATTGCTAGAGGTAAGGCTATAATTGATTTGAATTGTGAGCGCATTAAATTAGCTAGGGTTCTAGGGCAAAGCGGTTTGCGCGTGGCATCAGTTTCTGTGCTATGTGGTGATCCATCTGGCCGTGTATTTGACGCTATGTGGAGGGCAGGAACGACCTGTCCATTTGGTTCTCTGTTAGATCAGGGCTTGATTGGCGAAGAGGCTAAAGTCATGTGGACAAAGAACCCAACCATGATTCCCGAAGGTAGCCACTTTCGGAAAATGATTGAAACAGCCAATGTAGTAAAGGCCGAAAAGAAAAAAGCAGATGCAAAAATTAAAAAGAAAAAGTTAAAAGAAAAGAAAGTAACCAAGGATGAGACATCAACCAGTAAGAAGGGTGGCTTGCTTCTTAGCATTGTTACTATACTGCTCATCCTCTAAAGCAGATATAAACTGTGCCACAGATGTAGTCGGCCTATGTACTCCAGACATATCTTATACCATTACCGAGACAGTAACCGAAGAGAGTTATTCTGAGGGCGATGGAATTACAACGATAACAACAACGAACACAGAAACAACGGTGGACACTGTTGTAAATACTGACTCAGGAGATATTCTTGATGGTGATAATGGATTTGTAACTTCTACTAAAGAAGGAGATATGGACAGTGATTGGGGAGGACAAGGCCCTGCTTCGATGTCAACAGGTTCTACTTGTGGGCAACTCGGTGCAGACAAATGCGCTCAGATAACAGGCTCTGGTAATAACACCTCCACGATGGGTGTCAGCGGTATGGGTACTACGTTTATACAAACAATAGATATATCAGACTTAAATGTTAGTAACGGTGGTAAGACAACGTACACTATTAAGGTAGATAAGCAGGATGCGGCTGACAGCATATATTTACATATCACAGGCAAGGACGGATCTTCAGTTAAGTTTGCAGGTACGGATGTTTTATCTGCGGCAGGCGTAGATACAGGATATGCGTCATACTCTGGGGAGTTTAATTTTGGTGGTAGCCTGACATCACTTATCGTGGAAATTGGTGGCCGAGATATCAACCTTAGTATAGGCCCAGTATTTGATGATGTTAGTATCAATGTGATTTATAATGTCATTGCACAAGTTATTGCAAACAGCATAACGACTGTCGAGCAGTGGGTCAGTCTTAATATTGGTGGAGATACCGAGTTAGAATTAGTAGAGGATTTAATAGGTAATAATGATTTTGAAGAGACAGATGGTGGCTTTATTGAGATAACGCCAATCAATGAAGATACAGAAGACTACTCTGACATGGATAGCGTTGAGGCTGAGATCGATGATATTGTGGCTGGCTTTGATGAAATACCTACATTTGAGGTAGAGATCCCCACATTTGAGATGCCAGATATAAATACAAATATAGATGTAGATACAATCGAAACAAATATAGAGGCTGAGATAGAGTCACAGATAGATATAGATACTACACCTCCCGAACCAATAGCAGAGCCAGAGCCAGAGGTAACTCCTGTAATTGAAAAAGCTGAAGAGGGCGAGATGGTAGAAGTTGAGCCAGAAAAAGAAGAAGTTGTTGTCGCGGAAAAAGAAGTCGAGCCTGAGCCAGAGAAAGAAGAAGTAGTTGTCGCGGAAAAAGAAGTTGAACCTGAGATAAAAAAAGAAGTTGAGCCAGAGCCAGAGAAAGAAGAAATAGTCGTGGCGAAGAAAGAGCCTGAGAAGAAAGTAAAGACTAAAGAGCAGAAGAAGGCTGATAAGCAGAAAGCCGCAAGTAAGATTGTTAAGAAGATGAAGTCTAGGGCAAGTTATTACGATGATACTTCGCAACAGAAGACACTTATTATTATGCAAGTTGTGAGCGGCAACGCTAAGGATTTCTTTTTAAATCAAAACCAGTTACAAGATATACAAGGTTTCTTTTCTAATTTGCCGTCAATCCCTGACGGTAACTTGGGGGCTAGTCCAAATGCGTTTGCATTTTTTGGCTCTGGAAGTCAGACTATGAATGAAATGATAGAGCTACAATATAAGTAGGAGTTCGATATGAGCGGTGAAATAGAATACGGTGGCGTGAAGGTGTCGTCAAAAGGAATGCTTGGTAAGATGTTCTGGATCTTACCTTTGTTGGGTACACTGGGAGGAGGCTCTTGGGCGGTTTTTGAGTTTTACAAAGATTACGAAGACATGAAGGAAGCCGTACAGGAATATGTCAGCCCTGATATAAGTTGGATTGAAAAGCACATCAGCGAGACAAATGCCGAGCTTAAAATGGTTGAGCAAGACTTCTCAATTGTAGAGAAAGAGTTCAAGGTTTTGAAGGAAGTTGACGAGGCGACTTCGGCAGTTATTCGAGAACGGATCAACAGTGTAAAGGAAATATCTGCAAATCTCCAAACTGACCTCCACGACCTACGCATGGATTTGAACCAAGATGTTGCTGAATTAAACAATCATATTGAGGTGACCTCAGATAAGCTGAACGCCAATCTAAGTAAGCAAGAGGCTCGACTTGAAAAGCAAGACGCTAGGAATAGGCAGTCAGTCGAGGATGTAAATAAAGCCAGTTCAGATAATGTGACAATTATTCGAGGGCTGATATCAAGCTCAGAGGAGCGCAGAGATCGGATTGTAGATCGCCTTGATACTAAACTAGCCGAGACACAGTCGTTAATAGATGATCTTGTTAAGGCGAACAGGAAGTTAAAGGATGAGATTACTGAGGCTCAAGACCAATTAAGGAAAGACCTTATGGCTGAGATGGAAGATCAAATCAAGAAAGCACTAGGTGGCTT
>JGI20158J14315_10003369_pt1 | contig 10641 bp, 11 predicted proteins | sample COG_08_FD_14315 | JGI IMG/M metagenome (IMG submission 14315)
AGATTATATTCATTGATATTTTTTACATCCAGATACATGTGGATTTTTCTTGCAAAACTCTTTTTCCGTTATACCTTCTTTGCATGCCATACAACTAGATATCATTGCTTCACAACATACTTTTTTATATTTTTCACATCCAGATACTTTTTATTTTTATTTTTCTTGCAAAACTCTTTTTCCGATATACCCTCGGCACATGCCATACAACTAGATATCCTTGCTTTGCAACATATGTTATATTTTTCACGATTTTTCTTTGATGTATATGATCTTTTATTAATTGTAAATACAAGACTACTTTTTGTTGATATTGATAAAGGAGTTCCTTGTTTTTTATTTCCGCCGCCAATCATTTTAAGATTATTCATTATACAATAATATATTATAATTTCTTATTTTTTTACTAAGCTCACTATTAATAAATGTCACGATTGGCCATTATATCTAAAGTAAAATAAAATAATATAAATTAAAACTAAAACATTTTAATTTCAAAACCAAAATATTTTGATTACTTTTTAAAATATTTTAAAAAATTGAAAAGATTTTAAAAATAGTAATAATAATGCACTTACAAACAAACACAGATACTTATATACAAATGTCTCACAGTCATTCTAATAACGCCTCAGCTGAAAGCAAGCATAATATTATGAGCTTTCAAGAAAAGAGCGATGCTTTTGATGAGTTTACTCTTGTAGCAAAGAATAATCCTGCAACAGTATTTACTGCCAAGGATAACAACGATGTTGCCTATCCACTTCTTGTTAAGTTTAACTGCGACTATGGAGGAGAAGTTTCAAAGCGGGTTTCTGTCTGGCGAAAGCATATTCGCTCAACAATGCGCTTCCACGAGGAAAGCTCTCATTGCAATACATGCACTGAGAACCTGAACAGTCTTTCTCTATATGCAGCAAAGTCTGGTCTGGTAGTTTTTACAAACAAACAAATTGGAATCTTCAATGGACTTCCCGAGGCTAACAACACAAATAAACTACTCAACAAGGTAGTAAATCTCATGAAGCATCACAGCTCGTCGCAGGTACCACCATTTCGGCTAGAGCTATGTACTGATATTGGACTCAGACACGGATATGCAATTACAAACGATGGCGTTGAGTTTGAGCATCACGTCGGCCATACTAACAGCTATATGCGGTATCCACTATCAAAAACACAAATCACAATGAAGGCGGCATTTACTGGCCTAAGCGACATCATGTTTCAGTTTCTAGATAAGCTTACTAACCTTGCTAATATTGGTGAAGTTTGTGGCCGATGTAAGGTCATTCTAAAGCATCTAAAGCAGCACCATTATGGCGAAAAGTACACAAATGCTGTAAATTGGATTATTACAACATGCGAGGATTATCAAGTAGCCGGATGCCCATCTCTACCGTGGGACCGCATTGAAATTGTGGCAAATATGATTAGTCGGTCTCATCTCGGCCTAAACAGTGATCGCAAGCCTATTTCGTTCCATCTCCAACAGGCAAATGGTGCAATTCTGAACTGGCTCGAGAATGCTCATACCGAGAAAGCTCTACATGGGCTTATCCGCGAAACCCTTAATCCTACAAATTATCAACAGAAGAAGCCTGCTCCAGTATCTACATGGGGGTCCGGTGGAAAGGGATCTAGTGCAGGTCAGATTGCCAAAGTTCAAAAACTACTCGGAGACTTTAATGTTAGCTTTGCTACAGTAGAATCTATGATGAGGAACAGACCTAGTTCTACTTTCGTAGTACCTAGTGGTAGATTTGCCGAAGAGAAGACTGGAGCAAGCAATGCATTTGCCTCTCTGACTCTTGCAGCCACAGATGCGAAAAAGAGTAATAAGAACCGTTCCCTTGCAAAGTGGGGCTCAGATCCGTATAGCGATTTCGGCAAGGTCACTTCTCTACATGAGCTAGCTAGGAAACTAAAGAATATTCAGGATGGTCACCGTCTGGAGATTAGGTATTCTGCAGATGAGCCTATGGCAATGTATGAGTTCTCTAACACGCATAGTGATGCATGGAAGCTACGATCAGAGAACGAAGATGATACAACGACAGGATATAGTTGGTCATTTCTAGGGTACAATTCAGAATATCGTACTCTTAATAGTAACACATGGGGAGGAGTTCATGCAATTCATTTTGCCGGTTCTACTCGCAGCGTATTCGTTATGCAGGACCACCCATATACAACATATAATACCAGATTTACTTTTAAAAAGACATATGATAAGGCATCCATCATGCGGAGTGAGTTTAATAGTAGTAGCAGTGAAAAGGCAAGGCGCACTGGTTTTGGTGCATGGGCACTAAGCTCTATAGCTCATTCGTTTGGTCAGACAGTACTGAGTATTATGAGCCAAGTAACCATGGAGCCTCTTACTAATGAAACTCCTATTCTAGGCCCAGGGTTCTGCAGAAGTAGCAAGGAAGGACATGAAGGAGAGTTTCAATTTGGTAAGGATATTCAGATTCGAGTCACTTCCCACGGCAGGAAGATTTGGCCACCTACTAGCGAGTATCACAGTATCTGGCGATTTGATCCATCTCCAAATCAAGCTACGCTTCCAAAGTCGGTAGCTCCTCCACCTTCTACCAGCGATTGGGTTGAAAAGCTTCGTCAGCTAAAGGCACTGTATGATGAGGGTGTCATTACCAGTGCTGATTTTGAAAACAAAAAGGCAAGTATTCTTGCAAGCAATTAAAAAATGTAAAAAACACAAAAAATAAAAAATTATAATTATCATTTTCATTTTTTTTGCCATCCAGGTTCTCTTTTCAATCTAATATACATTCGAATATTTATGAATAGTATAAACTATAATTTATAAATTATACTATTATCGTCTTTTTTTTCTAGATTTTTTCTTATTTTCATTTTTTCTACGATGTTTTGATTTTTTTTGCGCACGCCTTTTTCCACCACTAAGCTTTTCATAGCTTACTGGGACTGCAAAATCGGGTATGTCAGGTTGTTCATTGTCTGCTAATTCTGATGCATAACTAGCCGCAAGAACATCATCTCCGAGGAATGTGGCAGTGCTAATACCTAGTTCAAGAGCATGCTTATCATCGTGATATTTTTTGAGCTTCTTACTATAATCTACAGCTTCTTTTTTTTGTGGAGGACTTAACGCAAATGTTGTTTCTCCAGTAGGATATGAATGAGTCTTATTTTCGAAATATTTTGGTACTGGGTGATGTCCCTGAGGGTGAATAACTTGTCCTGCAGGTCCAAGTGTTAAACCTAATGCTGACATTGCCGATTTAGTTATCAAAGGAACGCCACCCTTTTGTTTTTTTCGCTTATTTTTATATTTTCTACGGTGTTTTTTTGTTTTCTTATTTTTTTTGTATGATTTTTTACGTGTTTTGCCACCGCGATAAGGTGATTTCTTCTTGCCATGTTTACTCATGCGAGCCATAATGACCTGCATATTGCACTGATCGCAACATTTTCCACTCGCGAGAGGCTCTGCATTATTACCATGCCCAGTTATAAGTTTTCCGCAGAGAACACATGATTTCTTTGCAGACTTTTTTGACGCCGGCATTATATAATATATGAATATTAATATATCAATCTCTGTTCTGACATAAGTTTTACATTAGATATGTTTTGTGTTTTTTCTGGATAATTTCCAATATTATGTCCTTGAAATTGTCCTCTTTCTGAAGTAGAATTATGATTTCTATTAAATGACATATATACATAGCATATAATTAAACTCACGCTGAACACATCTCGCATATTTCATTGTCTCCTTGTTCGACAGTCTTACTAGGGTCAATTGTAAATTGCTGTGGTTGATGTCGCGGTTTTCTTCTCAAATAATAAATACCAGTTTTAAGACGCTTTCCCCATGAATAAAAATGCATAGAAGTCAATGTTTTATAATTAGGATCTTTCATCCACAAGTTTAAACTTTGTGATTGACAAATATAAGCTCCTCTATCTGCTGCCATATCTATAAGATTTTTCATGGGCATTTCCCATACTATTTTATACTTATCTTTGATGTGTTGATCTATGCCATCAATATGTTGAATACTTCCTCTATTTGCAATAATGCTATTTTTAATATTTTCATCCCACATCCCAAGATCTGATAACTCTTTCATCAAGTATTTATTAACAATAACAAACTCTCCTGCAATAGTACGTCTAGTATAAATATTACTAGTAAATGGTTCAAAGCATTCATTATTTCCTAATATTTGAGATGTAGAAGCGGTTGGCATGGGTGCAACCAACAATGAGTTTCTAATTCCGTGTTTCATAATACTTTCTCGCAATTTTTGCCAATCATATCTATTTGATGGTGTAACTCCCCACATATCAAATTGAAATATACCATTAGACATAGGAGATCCAGCAAAACTAGAGTAAGCTCCGCATGGGTTTGCTGTATAATCAACTGGTTCAATCTCGGCTGGAATGGGCATACACTTTTTAACTAACTCTTCAATTTCCGATATTTTCTTGTATTTTCTTCTTGTATCAAGAAGGGTGTAATCTCTATATGAAAAAATATTACAATTCTCGCCTGAATGGTATTTTTTTATAGTAGCCATATCTTTTTCTCTAGATATAGCAATCTCATTAGATGCTTCAAGTGCAGCATGATAAATAGTCTCAAAAATATCTTTATTTAGTTGTTTTGCTTCGTCACTGTTAAATGCTATGTCCATCTCGGCAAATGTATCTGCTAAACCTTGAACACCAATACCAATTGGTCTGTGTAAAAGATTGCTGGTTTGCGTTTTAGGTGTTGGATAATAATTTACATCAATTACTTTATCAAGATTTTTTGCAACTACCTTTGCAACATTGTGTAGTAAATCAAAATTATATTCTTGATTAATTAGATACGAAACTGCGGTATAACCACCAATAATTTTATCATCATGATATAATTGCGGTAATGTTTCTAGATTATGTTGTTTTTTGAAATCTTCAAAATCTGATGGTTCAATGATGATTTCATTATATTCAAGTTTTGCTTTATCAAGTAGTGTTTTCAACATTCTACACCATTTACACTTATCTTTTGTATAAACAACAATTTTTCCAGAAAAAGGTGTTTTATATTCAACAAACTTAGCCAATCCAATACTAGCTAAATTACAAACAGCTGTCTGATTTTTATCACTATATTCAATAATTTCAGTACATAAATTACTACTTTTGATAATTCCTAGATTATTTTGATTAGATTTGGCATTGCAAGCATCTTTATAAAGCAAGTAAGGTGTTCCAGTTTCCATTTGAGCATCTAATATTTTAAACCAAAGATCTCGCGCATTCATAACATTTACAGCCTTACCTTCTTCAACATACTTGTCATATAATGTATCAAACTTCTCGCCATAGGAATCTGCAAGACCTTTACAAATATCTGGGCAAAACAAATGCCATTCTAAGTTATTTTTAACTGCATTCATAAACTTGTCTGGAATCCATAGTCCGTAAAATAAATCTCTTGCTCGTTGCTCTTCATCTCCATGATTTTTTTTGAGATCTAAAAACTGACAGATATCTGCATGCCATGGCTCCAAATAAATTGCAAAAGAGCCATTTCTTTTACCACCACCCTGATCAACGTATCTAGCTGTCATATTAAAAACTCGCAACATTGGAACAATGCCATTAGACAAGCCATTTGTCCCTCTAATATGGGTTCCTTTTGCTCGAATGTTATGAATATGCATTCCAATTCCGCCTGCCCATTTACTAATTTGAGCACATTCTTTCAGTGTATTATAAATGCCATCTATACTATCATCTTCCATAGCAATCAAATAACAAGAACTTAGCTGTGGTCTAGGAGTACCTGCATTAAAAAGTGTTGGCGTTGCATGTGTAAAATATTTTTGCGACATCAAATCATACGTTTCTTTAACTTTCTCAAGGTCGTTTCCATGAATGCCTATTGATACTCTCATCCACATATGCTGTGGCCTTTCAATAGGAACACTGTTATATTTCATTAAATAAGCCCTTTCTAAAGTTTTAAATCCAAAATAATCAATATTAAAATCTCTAGAATAATCTATCATTTTTTCTATAGCTTTTTCATGTGCTTTCGTAATAAGATATAACTGCTCGCTTACAAGAGGCGAATGCTTATCATTAATATCTTTAAACATATATAACTTTTCTACTACATTGCTAAAATTATCTAAAGTATTTTTTTGATGATTCGAAATTACTACGCGAGATGCCAATGACCCATAATCCAGCTTCATTGTGCTCATAGAAGCGCATTGCTCTGCAACCAACTCGTCTATTGTGGTTGTAGGAATACCATGATAAAGTTGATCAATAACTTTCATAGCTAATTTTCCATAATTTATTTTAAGTTTAGGTTTGATATTATTACTAAGATTTTTCATTCTCATCATGATCTTATCAAATGATACATTTTCAATTTCACCATTTCTTTTAGTAACACCTAATTCATCATTGTATGATTGTGCAATACTTGCCATATCTGTGTTATATAATATTATATAAAGTTTAAATCTCTTTATAGAATATCTTTCATAAAGCGTTATAAAAAAATGGAGATTTATTTTATTTTTAATTAGAATATATCTCAGTGTCAATATTTATAATTATACTATTGCTATCTTTCATAATAGTGTCTGTATCTTTGTTTGTATCATCATTTACTTTCATAATAGTGTCTGTATCTTTAATTGTTGCGTCTTGCACTTTCATGATAATGTCTTCATCATTCATAGAGGATTTTGGTTTCACAATTTTAGACTTTACTGTTACAGGTGAATCGATTTTTTTAACTGAAATCAAACATTTAGTATTTGCGATGGGGTTTGTAATATTATTTGTAATATTATTTGTATCATTAATAGTTATTATTTCATTATCAAAACTTTTTTTTCTCTTTTTTCTTTTGTTTGGTGCTCTATGTTGATAACCAGAGATTCTTTCTTTTTTAATAATATCCCACATCTCCTCAAAATAAGGTATTGCTTCATTAAACCATTTTTTATTTCTCAAAACTAAAACTACACTGACCTCATCTAATCTCCAATAAATATTTTTCAACCAATTTTTATTTTCATGCTTTTTCATTTCATTATCAGTCCATATTTCTAATTCTGACTTGCTTATATCTAATGGAGCATATGTATAAAATGGTTTCCTATTGCTATCTAAAAATAGCATCATTATACCTTTTTGTTTATTGTCTTTGGTGCGAGTAAATGTGCCATCTAAAACAAACTCTTCATAATTACTATATTCTTTAAATCTTGTCTCTAGAAAATCACATTCTCTTAGCTCACATACTTCTAACTGTAATTGCATTTGGATCCAATATTCTAGTTTTGGAATACCGGTAATATCTCTATTCACGATATTTTTTACCTCAACCATTCTTCCATATCTTTGTGATTCAGGGTCGGTATTTATACCATCCGGTGACGCAGCTAAGTAATTTAAGCGTCTATGTGGAATACAACCAAACTCACTAACATTGGTTTTATATTCTCTTTCATACCAAGCAATAGAAACATCTTCATATTTTTGCCCCCAATGCAAGGATGATTCTAAATTAAAACGATTGTATTTTTTCATATCAATTGGGGAACATTTCGAATAAATCAATTGATTTCTTACACTATTTGTACCAAAAACTTTCCATATGCTACTAGCCGTTAATGTTTTGTGTCTTTGTAAAAACCATTCGTTAGATCTTTGGTCAGCTTGTGGGATATTATTTAAATATTGGATTTTTTCACTGATCTCATTTTTACTAAGATTAAATCTTACACTGCTATCTCCATAAGATCGCCTAGGATAATTGTTTTCAAAACAATGCTTTGACGCTTTAGATATAATTAAATCTAGTTCTTCTGGATAGTCTCTAAAACATGTTTCACATAATTGCAATGTCATTAATTCTTCTACGCTATATATTAGATCTTGGTGAAAATATGGACTTTTGTATTCTAATATATTAGAAGAAATATACTCATTAATTAATTCACATGCCATAACAAATGCGTCTTGATTATCTTTCGCATTTATTAACGGTTGAATTATTAATTTATCGGTAACATCTTCTAAATCTTTATATGGGTTCATCATTGATACATTGTGGTGTCTTATGTTTATATTTCATTCAATTTTATTGTTCTTAGTAGATTTCTTAGTAGATTTCTTTAATGATTTCAATGGCTTCTTGCCGTTTTTAGGAGGTTTTAACTTTCTAGTATTACCTGGTCCCAAAGAAGATAGAGTAGAAGTTCTTTTCTCAGAACGTTTAAGTGTGAATTTTCTTGTTGATTTATTAAAGTTTAGTCTGGGAATATCTTCAATTATTTCTTTTTCTTTATCATATTTAACATCTCTAGCACGCATCAATTTTTTTTTATTTAAAGATTCTAGCAAATAACCTTTTAACTTTACTAACTCGACCTTACTTATACTTTTTTCAATAGCATATTTTTCTGCATATTCATAAAGCTTTTTTATTCTACTACTTCTATCTAGTCTTGACCATGTAATATTCTTGTGCTCTTTTTTCTCACTTTCTAAAAATTGCTCTACGATATCTGTAGTTGATCCAATTCCTTTCGGCGCAATAGTATGCTTAGGACCATTCATTAGCATTGTTTTATATTGAATATTTCTTAAATCTTGACAGTCGGTTTGATTTTTTTTATCTTGTTTCTTTGGCATAGTATATATGTATTATTAAACTATAGAGTTTAACCTATTTTAAATAAGGTTCTATTTATGTTTATTTTTTAATTAATATATCATAACATAAATCAATATGAGTGACACAAAAAAAATTGTGATTACTGGAAAACAAAATATAGATAGGCTTACAAAAAAGAAAAACAAAAGGATAAGATGTATGGCACAAGAAAAAGATTATAGTTATAAGGATGAGTGTAACATTATAACATGTTTGGTTAATAATGATGTTTCCAAGTCAATTTTTATTGAAACAAAAAAAGAAATAGAGAGAAAAATATCAGGATATAGACAACAAGATCAGAAAAAGCAGGTATTTGATAAAAATAAACTAATTTCTCTCTTAGAAACACTTTTAAAGCTTGATAAATGTAAATTAAAGTGTTATTATTGTAAAGAACGTGTAAAAATATTATATAGGATTGTTAGAGATCCAAAACAATGGACTTTGGATAGAATCGATAATGATAAGTGTCATAGTAATGAAAATACGTTAATCTCTTGTTTATCTTGTAATTTAAAAAGAAGAGTTACAAATAAGGAAACATTCGAGTTTTTTAGAAAGATTACTATTATTAAAAAAGAATAAGATTAAAATGTTTATTTTTTATTCACATGCATTAGTAATATGCAACATTTTATATGGAAAGCGGGAGAACCACCAGAGAGATCTTTTCGCAATAAATCAAATAATACGCCAGAAAATATAGCATTAATGAATAGTCATAATTTTAATAAAAATATTGCTAAAAATATGGGGATAAATCAGGAAACCTTTTCTAAATGTGAAACAGAAATGATAATGAATAAAGAAAAACAAAAAATAAATAAACGTGATAATCTTAATAATAAATTAAATGATCGGTGTATGTTACAGCAAACTAAACAAAATCCGTATTTTCATAAAAGCGATTATATAAAAGATTTAGATGTTCAGGAATCATTTTTAAGACCTAAATCTTCTAATGGTACATATCAAGAAACTATATAACTTATTAAATAAGCATTTAAACGCATTGTTATTGCTTTTATTAGAAAATGAGTTCTAGATATTCTACACAAAATGATCTTTTATTGAAGAATCTATTGAGGTTTTACAATAAAAATAATAATCTTCAAAGAATGCTATCTATTATCAATGGTGAATCAAATATTTCACTTAGAATAGTAGATTGGTTTGCAACAAATTATGCAAAGCAAAACTTCACAATTTATAATGTAAATAATTCGCGATTTAAGGTATATATTGACTACAAACTTAAATTAAGAGCTTATTCAAAGAAACGATTTGATCCTTTTTGTCGATGGGATAGGATTAATATTCCGTATAAAGATGGACAATATATCCAAACAACAATTGGGCAACTAAACTTTTTCAAATGGGCACTGGAGAATAACGTAATTCATTATATTGAAGAGCATTATATTGAAATCGAAGCAGATATGAATAAAAGAAACAGTACTTCTAAAAGAAAAAAAAGCTCTAGTAGTTCAAAAACGCGAAAAAGACGCGAGGAATTATCTGTATCTGCGTCAAAAACAATTTATAAAGAACAGGTTGAAATTGTAGTTAAATTTGATTAGTTATGTTAGCATTTAAATATTATAAGTAAATGCTAACTATGGGAAACAGTAAATCTGTAAGAAAAATTAATTTTGAAGATATGCAAGATATGATAAAAGATATGCGAACTATTATAATCAACACAATGGAGTCTAATATGCAAGATTGTTTAATTACTAGAACAGTTTTAGCGAAACATGAAACAGAACTGTTAAATAAGCTGATAAATACTAATTTACAAGTTAGAATAGTTATATATGGAATAAATGCTACAGATGATAAGATAGTAAAAAAATATAATCAGCTCTTAACATTGGGTTTTACAAATGTTTTGGTTTATCCGG
>JGI20158J14315_10003372_pt1 | contig 10639 bp, 9 predicted proteins | sample COG_08_FD_14315 | JGI IMG/M metagenome (IMG submission 14315)
TAAATATTGTGTCGCTTTTAAACGTCCAAATATTACTTTTACAAATAGTACATTTATATCAGTATTTTTGAAATAAAGCGTTTTTATAGGAATCTTAATGACAAAACCAAATTTATTAATTTTCATGGTAGACCAATTGAATGGAACATTTTTTCCAGACGGGCCAGCAGATTGGCTTCACACGCCAAATTTGAAAAAATTAGCTGCTAAATCTACTAGATTCAAAAATTGTTATACAGCTTCTCCTTTATGCGCTCCAGGAAGAGCATCATTCATGTCTGGTTTGTTGCCGTCAAAATCAAGAGTTTATGACAATGCAGCAGAATTTTCATCAGATATACCCACTTATGCTCATCACTTGCGACGAGCTGGGTATCAAACATGTTTATCAGGAAAAATGCATTTTGTAGGGCCTGATCAAATGCATGGCTTTGAAGAAAGATTAACAACAGATATTTATCCAGCTGATTTTGGCTGGACACCAGATTATCGCAAGCCGGGTGAAAGAATAGATTGGTGGTATCATAATATGAGTTCAGTTACAGACTCAGGTGTTGCTGAAATTTCCAATCAGATGGAATATGATGATGAAGTTGCATATAATGCAAAACGGAAAATTTATGATCTTTCTAGAGGTAAAGATAAACGACCATGGTCTTTAACAGTTAGCTTTACACACCCACATGACCCATATGTAGCGAGAAAAAAATATTGGGATTTATATGAAGATTGCGAACATTTAATGCCTACTGTTTCCGCGTTTAAATATGAAAATCATGATAACCATTCAAAACGTATTTTTGATGCTAATAATTGGAGAGATTTTGATATTTCAGAGGATGATATAAAACGCTCAAGGCGTGCATATTTTGCAAACCTAAGTTATCTTGATGATAAAATTGGTGAGATTTTAGAAGCTTTAGAAACTACAGATCAACAAGCCACAATTCTCTTTTTATCTGATCATGGGGACATGCTAGGTGAGCGAGGGCTTTGGTTTAAAATGTCATTTTACGAAGGGTCAGCAAGAGTACCTTTAATGGTTTGTTCACCAGATATGGAACCGGGCGTAATTACTTATCCAGTTTCAAATATTGACCTAACACCAACACTTTGTGAATTGGCAAATATATCTATTGAAGAAATCGCTCCATGGTGTGAAGGCGAAAGTTTAGTACATTTGGGGCAAGGTGGAGAGCGTACAAGCCCAGTAGCAATGGAATACGCTGCGGAGGCATCATATTCACCTATGGTATCTCTTCGATATGGGCCCTGGAAATATAATAGGTGTTTATTAGATGAAGATCAGCTTTTCAATCTAGATGAAGATCCAAACGAATTAACTAATCTTATCAATGTTCAGAAACACCAAGGAACCTTAAATCAACTTCGAATTAAATCAGAAATACGGTGGAATTTAGATGAATTTGATGCTGATGTCCGTGAAAGCCAAGCTAAAAGGTGGATTGTTTATGAGGCATTGCGTAACGGTAATTACTTTCCCTGGGACTACCAGCCACTACAAGATGCATCTGAACGTTATATGAGGAATCATATGAATTTGAATGAAGTGGAAAATAACAATAGATTCCCACGTGGTGAATAGATTACTCATGAAGATTATAATAAATTATAAATCGGAGGCAGCAAAATTATGACACTCAAATGTCAACCAAAAGCAAGTCACTTTATAGATGGCGAATATATTGAAGACACTGATGGAAAAATTATTGAATGTATATATCCTGCTACTGGTGAAAAAATAGCAGAGTTACATTCTGCAACGCCTAAAATTGTTGAAATGGCATTAAAGTCAGCAAAACTGGCACAAAGATCTTGGAGTAAACTATCAGGTACTGATAGAGGGCGTATATTACGTAAAGCTTCTGATATCATTCGTGAGCGTAATCGTGAATTATCAATTCTTGAAACATATGATACAGGAAAGCCTTTACAAGAAACATTATATGTTGATGCAACTTCAGGAGCTGATGCATTGGAATACTTTGGAGGTTTAGCAGGTTCTATTACTGGGGAACACATTCCTTTAGGAGATGATTGGGCTTATACAAAAAGAATACCTATAGGCTTGTGTGTAGGAATTGGTGCATGGAATTATCCAACACAGATTGCATGCTGGAAAGGCGCTCCTGCATTAGCTTGTGGGAATTCAATGGTTTTCAAACCATCTGAAATGACCCCATTGTGTGCATTAAAAGTTGCAGAAATTTTATTAGAAGCAGGAGCCCCAAAAGGCATTTTTAATGTAATTCAAGGTTATGGTGATGTTGGTGCAGCATTGGTTTCTGACAACCGTGTAGGCAAAGTCTCTTTAACAGGCAGGCTCCGCGGAAACTGGTAAAAAGGTTTATGCTTCTGCAGCATCTGGAATGAAGCATGTTACAATGGAGCTTGGTGGCAAATCTCCTCTCATTATTTTTGATGACGCCGATGTTGAAAATGCTATTGGAGGAGCAATGTTAGCAAATATGTATTCAACGGGCCAAGTATGTTCAAATGGGACTAGAGTATTTGTACAAAGCGGAATTAAAGAAGTTTTTCTCAAACGTTTTGCTGAACGTGTAGCTAAAATTAAAATTGGAGATCCAATGGATGAAAAAACACAATTTGGCCCTATGGTTTCAGAAAAACAAAGAAGTATTGTTCTGGATTACATTCAAAAAGGCAAAGCTGAAGGTGCAAAATTAATATGTGGGGGAAACATTATTGATGGTGATGGCTGGTTTATTGAGCCAACAGTCTTCTCTGAGGTTACAGATGAAATGACAATAGCCAAAGAAGAGATTTTTGGGCCAGTTATGTCAGTATTTGAATTTGAAGATGAGCATGAAGTTATTACCAGAGCAAATAACACAGATTTAGGGTTAGCTGGAGGAGTTTTTACGAAAGATATTCAAAGAGCTCATCGCGTGGTTGATGAATTAGAAGCAGGTACATGTTTTATAAATTCATATAATGATGCACCAGTCGAAGTTCCTTTTGGAGGGGTCAAAGACTCTGGCGTTGGTAGAGAAAACTCCAAAGCAGCAATAGAACATTTCAGTCAGCTAAAAACTGTTTATGTTCGAATGGGAAATGTTGATTCGCCTTATTAGGAAACGTATTCATGAAAGCTGATTTTGTAATTATTGGAGCTGGGTCTGCTGGTTGTGCTATGGCATATAGACTCTCAGAGGATGAAAAAAACTCTGTTATTATAATTGAATATGGTGGCTCAGATATGGGTCCACTAATCCAAATGCCCGCAGCGCTATCATACCCAATGAACATGAAAACATATGACTGGGGCTTTCAGTCTGAACCTGAACCATTTTTAAATAATCGCAAACTAGCTACACCGAGAGGTAAAGTTTTAGGCGGTTCATCTTCTATTAATGGAATGGTATATGTGCGTGGACATGCGAAAGATTACGATTACTGGGAACAATCAGGTGCAAACGGTTGGTCGTACGCGGATGTTTTACCCTACTTTAAAAGAATGGAAAATTGGCGAAGTGGCGGGCATGGTGGAGATAAAAGTTGGCGTGGAAGAAAGGGACCACTTCATATATCTCGTGGGCCTCGAAAAAACCCTCTATTTAAAGCATTTGTAAAAGCTGGGCATCAAGCTGGGTATGAAACAACTGATGATTACAATGGTGAAAAGCAAGAAGGCTTTGGCCCAATGGAACAAACTGTTTACAAAGGGCGCCGTTGGTCTGCAGCAAATGCATACTTACATACCGCTTTGAAAAGAAAGAACTGCAAAATTATTCGCGCCTTTGCACGAAAAGTAATAATTGAAGATGGCAAGGCGGTTGGTGTTGAAATTGAAATAAATGGTAAAATTCAAACGATCTATGCTCAACGTGAAGTTATAGTATCAGCCTCATCAATAAACTCTCCAAAACTCTTGATGCTTTCAGGTATTGGGCCAGCAGATCATCTTAAAGAACATGGCATTGATATTGTAGCAGATAGACCTGGTGTTGGACAAAATTTACAAGATCATTTAGAAATTTACCTTCAGATTGCATCATTAAAACCAATTACACTCTATAAACACTGGAACATTTTCTCAAAAGCACTCATTGGCGCTCAATGGCTCTTTACAAAATCTGGTTTAGGCGCATCTAATCAATTTGAAAGTGCTGCATTTATCCGCTCAAAAGCAGGCGTAGAATATCCTGATATACAATACCACTTTTTACCAATTGCCGTCAGGTATGATGGGCAGGCAGCAGCTGAAGGGCATGGATTTCAAGCACATGTTGGACCCATGAGATCCGCTTCAAGAGGCTCTGTGACTTTAAATTCAAAAGATCCCCATGATGCCCCAAAAATAATATTTAATTATATGAGTAAGCCAGAGGATTGGGACGATTTTAGAAATTGCATTAAGCTTACTCGAGAAATATTCAATCAAAATGCATTTAAAGAATATGCAGGCAAAGAAATTCAACCTGGTCAAAATATACAATCAGATGAAGCGTTAGATGAATTTTTGCGTGAAAATGTTGAGAGTGCTTATCATCCATGTGGGACTTGTAAAATGGGATCTATTGACGACCCAATGTCAGTTGTAGATCCGGAATGCAAAGTTATAGGTGTGAGAAATTTAAGATTAGCAGATAGTTCAATTTTTCCTAGAATTACAAATGGAAATTTAAATGGACCATCAATAATGACTGGCGAAAAAGCATCAGATCATATTTTAGGAAAACAGACTTTGCCCAAATCTAATGCAAAACCTTGGATTCATCCAAATTGGAAGTCAAAACAAAGGTAAAAATTTTTCAATTTATTAATTTATAAGGCTGGGCAGATCGAAACCATTTCACTATCTTAATTCGATCTTCATTTGCTAAATCAGTTATATTTGCCGGAGGCATTGCATGACTTACCCCTGCTTGAAGATAGATTTCCTTTGCGCCTCGAACAATATCATGATCTGATTCNAGAAAAACACCTTTTGGAGCACTTATCATACCATCCCAAACAGGCTCTCGGGCATGGCACATAGAACATCTACTGATAATAATATCTGAAATATCATCAAAACTTTCTGCCAACATTAATCTTTCTTCGTTCTCTGTTAGCGTTTGATTTTCCAAATCATCATAATCTCCATTCCATGAAGATGCTGTCGAAAGTGCTGCAATAATTAAAAATAATACTAAAGTTGCCATCCAGGTCCAGGATGGGCCTGACCCAGTAGCATGCAATGTATTAAAATAATGGCGAATTGTAACACCTGTTAAAAAAACCAATGAAGCAATAATCCACGTGTATTCTGTTGCAAATGCTAATGGATAATGATTTGACAACATCAAAAATAGTACTGGTAAGGTCAAATAATTATTATGTGTACTTCGTAATTTTGCTATTTTTCCGTATTTTGGATCAGGTGTACGACCTTCCTTAAGGTCTTTAACAACGATTCTTTGATTTGGCATAATTATCAGGAAAACATTTGCTGACATTATAGTTGCAGTAAATGCTCCCAGATGAAGCATTGCCGCACGACCAGTAAAGACTTGATTGTAGCCCCAAGACATTACGGTAAGTACCACAAACAATAAAATCATTAAACCTGTAGGATTATTGCCCAAAGCAGATTTGCATAAAAAATCATAGACAATCCAACCAACTAATAAAGATCCTGCTGAAATAGCAATTGCCTGGAAAGCTGATAAATCAGCTTTTGCAGGGTCAATTAAATATAATTCAGCACCAAGCCAGTAAACAATCATTAGCATTACAGCACCAGACAGCCACGTAGCGTAGCTCTCCCACTTAAACCAAGTTAAATGTTCAGGCATATTTTCTGGAGCAACCGAATATTTTTGGATATGGTAAAATCCACCACCATGGACTTGCCACTCTTCTCCATGAGCTCCAGCAGGTAAATGTGGGGATTTTTTTAGGCCTAAATCTAAAGCAATAAAATAAAAAGAAGAGCCAATCCACGCTATTGCAGTAGTTACATGAAGCCAACGAACGGCAAAAGAAAACCATTCCCACATAATTACAAAATCATTCATTAATATATCTTTCTAATTTTTTTCTTTCTTACATGGACTTTTATTTTCTTGCTAGGTTTGTTATTGGTAAAACAGTATCAAAAAAAAGACAACAATGTCATATTTCGAAAACATACGCACATTTGCAAGGATCTATGAATTAGGTAGCATGTCCGCTGCGGCACGAGATCAAAGGATATCGCCTGCTGTTGCATCAGCACGAATTTCACAACTTGAAGCTCACTTAGGTGTCCGATTATTTCAACGAACTACAAGAAGTTTATCACCAACAGAACAAGGCCAGATATTTTACCGTGGTGCTAGAGTAATTTTAGAGTCAGTACAAATGGCTGAAGCTGATATTGGTGATGTTACTGAAAATCCACGTGGAGTTCTTCATGTTGCAGCGCCACTTGGCGTTGGGCGAAGTTTAATTGCTCCAAATTCTCCTGCATTTACTAATAAATATCCATTAGTTGACTTAAGGTTACGACTTAGTGATCGAAAAGTTGATTTAACTGCCGAGGGATTAGATATTGCTTTTTTCCTAGGTCATCCAACCGACTCAAACCTTAGAATTCGCAAAATAGCTGATTGCCCTAGGGTTTTATGTGCAAGCCCAGAATATATTTCAAAAAATGGCCACCCAGTGGATGGCTTTGATCTTCAGAGAGGTAAACACAACTGTTTAATGCTTCGCTTTCCAGGATCAACCGAATTCCAATGGGAATTAAACACCCCTGACGGATTAAGAAAATTTGATGTAAAGGGACGTTTGGAAAGTGATGACGGCGATGTATTGACAGATTGGGCGCTTGCAGGGGCTGGTATCGCAATGAAGCCTGTATTTGAAGTTTATGAGCATCTCAAAAGTGGTAAACTTGTAATAGTCGCAGAAAAAACAAGACCATCACACGTACAAATGGCTTGTCTATATACACATAGACGGCATCAAGATCCAAAGGCGCGTTTATTTATGGAATTTATGATAGAACGTATTAGTGATGCAATTTCAGGTCCATTTCATAAGAGATAATTAACTTCCTCGGTAAGTTGAATATCCATATGGAGACAGCAATAATGGGACGTGGTAATGAAGATTTTCCGACATACCAAATCGTATGGGCACAATATTAAGAAATTGAACACCTTCTATAATTTGGTTGTGACGCGCTATATAATCACCGCAATGAAAAAGTAGTTCATATTCGCCTATTTTAAAATCAACTGAACTCAAAATCTGCTTATCTGTCCTTCCATCTTCGTTTGTTACTGCCTCAGATAAAAATTCTGAACTATTACTAATAATTTTATATAATTCAATTTTCAACCCTGCGGCAGGACAACCACGAGCAGTATCCAAAACATGTGTAGTCAAATATCCAGCCATTTAATATTCCTCCCAATATGATCTATTTTTAATAGGATTTTTACTTTATTAAAGAGCTAATTCAGTAATACTCCTTCAAATATTATTTGATATAAAATCACAATAGATAGTTTATAATAACAATAAAACAGGAGATCTTTAAGGATGAAGCGGTATCCACGAGATATGTATGGTTACGGGAATACACCTCCAAAAGCCCAATGGCCTAATAATGCAAAGATTGCATTACAGTTTGTTATTAATTTTGAAGAAGGTGGCGAAAATAATATTCTCCATGGCGATAGCGCATCTGAAGCATTTCTATCAGAAATAGTTGGAGCCGCCGCTTGGCCAGATCAACGGCATGCAAATATGGAGTCAATTTATGAATATGGTTCTCGAGTAGGTTTTTGGCGTTTATACGACTTATTCAAAGGACTACCCATTACAGTTTATGGTGTTGCATCTGCTTTAGCTAGATCACCCAATCATGTTCACGCAATGAAATCAGCAAACTGGGAAATTGCTAGCCATGGCTTGAAATGGATTGACTATAAAGATTTCGATGAAAAAGACGAAGAAGCTGATATGCGTGAAGCAATCCGTCTTCATACTGAAGTCACAGGCAGCCCTCCAAAAGGTTGGTATACCGGAAGGTCCTCCATAAACACCATTAATTTAGCGGCTAAAACTGGTATTTTTTCATATATCGCTGATAGTTATGCTGATGATTTACCATATTGGGAAGAATTTTCAGACAAAGATCAACTAATAGTGCCCTACACACTAGACGCAAACGATATGAGATTTGCAACCCCACAAGGCTTTAATTCTGGAACACAATTCTTAGAATATTTAAAAGATAGTTTTACAACATTATATCAAGAAGGGTCTAATGGGTCACCGAAAATGATGTCAATTGGACTACATTGCCGCTTAATAGGTAGACCTGGTAGGTTTGAAGCAATTAAGAAATTTTTAGAATTTGTTAATGATCATGATAGTGTATGGATAGCAACTCGAGAACAAATCGCCAATCACTGGAAAAAAAATCATCCACATATTCGATTTGAAAGGCCAAGTAATATGGATCGAGAAAAATTTGTTAGTTTATATGGTGGAATATTTGAACATTCACCTTGGGTAGCAGATAATGCATTTGAGCTTGAATTAAGTCATTCGCATGACACAGCTGTTGGCTTACATAATGCTTTATGCCGTGCTTTTAGGTCAGCATCTAAAGATCAAAAGTTAAATGTTTTGAAAGCTCATCCAGATTTAGCTGGTAAATTGGCCCAAGCGAAACGTTTAACAGCGGAGAGCACTTCTGAACAAGCATCTGCAGGAATTGATAGTTTAACTGATTACGAACGGGAGCAATTTACCAAATTGAATTTGGAATATGTTCAAAAACATGGCTTTCCATTTATTATTGCTGTCAGAGATCACAATAAAGCAAGCATTTTAAATGCGTTTAAAAAACGCATTAAAAATAATAGTGATACAGAGTTTTCCGAGGCTTGCAAACAAGTCGAGAGAATTGCAGAATTTCGTTTAATGGACATTTTGCCATGATTTATGAATTGCAAACCCAACCATTAACTACAAATGCATTTAAAGCGTTTGGTGAAATAATAGACGCCACGGGTGAACCTGATAAAATTATTAATCAAGGCCTTTGTGGAAGATACCATGATTTAGCAAAATTAGATTTTACATCAGGAAAAGCGGGCATAAGTGTCTTTAATGCTGAGGCAAGAAGTTTGCCTTTTAAATTAGAAATGATGGAGCGTCATCCAGAGGGCAGCCAAGCCTTCATACCAATGCATCAATATCCATTTTTAATAATAGTTTCTCATGATAAAAACGGTGTGCCAGATACGCCCATTTCATTTATATCAAAACCAGGACAAGGTATAAATATATTCAAAAATACTTGGCATGGCGTTTTATGCCCACTTCATTCTCCAGGATTATTTGCAGTAATTGATAGAATTGGGGAAGGTCCAAACTTAGAAGAGCATTGGTTCAAAAAAGTTTGGACTATTATTTAAAAAATTTATTCGTAACTTGATACGGGTGAGCCTGCCAAAGCAGCAATATTCAACAAACCACGAACTGTAACACCTGGGGTAACTATATGGGCACGATTTCCCATACCCATTAAAATAGGTCCAACCTCTAAACCACCCGCAACTGACTTTAAAACGTTACGCGTAGCACCCGCAGCATCTGAGTTAGCATAAACTAAAATATTTGCTTTTCCTTTTAATCGATTATTTGGCATCATAGTCTCGCGAAGGTCTTCATCTAAAGCAGCATCAGTATGCATTTCACCTTCGTATTCAAAATCTACTTTTTGAGAATCCAAAATAGCTAAAGCTTCGCGTGTAACTCGACCAGAATGTGAGTCAGCATTTCCAAATTGTGAGCTTGAACATAATGCTAATTTAGGTTCGATACCAAAACGACGTGTATGACGCGCTGCAGCAATCATTGTATCAGCGATTTGTTGAGCAGACGGTTCAATATTAACGTGAGTATCAGCAATAAATAATGGGCCTTGATCTAAAATTACTAATGACAATGCTCCAATAGGAGTTAAATCTTGGTTAGCTAAAACTTGTTTAATATATTTCAAATGCCAATGATATTGGCCAAATGTCCCACAAATCATACTATCTGCTTCACCACGATGAACCATTACAGAAGCAATTGCAGTTGTATTTGTTCTCATGATTGCTTTTGCTAAATCTGGCGTAATACTTTTGCGCGCCATTATATCATGATAAGATTGCCAATAATCACGGTATCTTGTATCTTTCTCAGGATTTACAAGTTGGAAGTCTATTCCAGCTTTTATTGATAAACCTTCACGTTCAATTCGAGACTCGATAACATTTGGACGACCAATTAAAATTGCCGTTTCTGATAGTTCTTCTGACATTGCTTGCACCGTTCGAAGAACTTTTACATCTTCTCCTTCGGCAAAAACTACTCTTCTATTATCAGTTTTAGCTGCTTCAAAAATTGGCCTCATTGTCACTGCAGATCTATATACTTGCGTTTGTAACTTTGCTTGGTATGCATCTAAGTCTAATTCATTTTTGGCTACTCCACTATCAATAGCTGCTTTTGCTACAGCAAGAGCTATTGTTGGTAATAGACGAGGATCAAAAGGTTTTGGTATTAAATAATCTGGCCCAAAAGCTAGTCTTTCACCTTGATAAGCTGCACCTAATTCAGC
>JGI20158J14315_10003383_pt1 | contig 10628 bp, 9 predicted proteins | sample COG_08_FD_14315 | JGI IMG/M metagenome (IMG submission 14315)
ATCCATTCGTGTCAATGGTTCTGTCAGCTGTAAGCGTTTGATCAGCGCCACCCAACCCTCCTCCACTACCGCCAGAAGGTGTAGCAAAAGCAAGATCTCCACTAGCATCTACTTCGAGCACTTGACCTAGTGTTCCAGTAGCTGTAGGGAATGCATATCCAGTACCTGTTGGGTCTCCTACTTGTAGCGTACCATTTACTCTAACTAAATCATTATCGAACTCCCCGTAGATAAGTGGGGTGGTGGAGTTGCTGTTCTCTATGTAGAGACGGTTACTATTTGTTTCTTGATTTCCTGCGTTATATCCTAAAAACACACTATCAGTACTTGTGTTATTTCCTGATGTATGTCCTATAGAAACGGTATTGTTTCTAGAAGTTGAATCTAGTCCTATAGCTACTGCGTTTGATATTGTTCCACCTTTGTTAGAGTTGGCGTTAGAGCCAATAGAAATAGTACTATTAGTGGTTGTGTTCGTAGAGCCTGCGCTTGAGCCTATATTTACACAATGCGTACCACCATTGTTTTGGCCTGCTTGGTGTCCTACGTGGACACTTCTTTCAGCAGCGGAGTTTCCTGCATTATACCCAACTGCAACAGCTCTTTCAGCATTTGAACTGCTTACAGCGCCTCTACCAATAGCGACTGTATCTCTATTTGTTGTTAGACCTAAGCCAGCTTGATAACCAAAAACCGTATTACTATTACCACTGGTGATATTTAGGCCAGCTTGATATCCCGCAACAGTATTGGACGCTCCGTCAATCATAGCAGCCCCAGCCTGATAACCTACAGCTGTATTACCAGCCCCAGTAGTTAACGCAGTTAAAGCTTGATAGCCGACAGCTACTGTGTTAGCGAAGGTGGATGTGCCTGAAACGCCTAAAGCCGATTGGTGCCCAATAGCTACATTGTTGCTTCCGCTTGTGTACCTGTTTGATTCAGAACCTGCCGCAACACTATAAGACTTATTTGACCCTTCGTTTGAGTAATAACCCAAGGAAACATTGTCGCTGCCAACTATTTGCCCGCATAGTACCCAACAGAGGCGTTGTTGCTGCTATCTACGGTTCCTCTTGGACCGCTATCAGCGCCAACATGAGCATTAAAGTGTCCAGGTCCATACCCAGCGCCCATCCCCACGGAAGTATTAAATGTGCGACTGTTTGAAGCCGCGGCATTCCAGCCGTGTCCTGAGCCGTTTCCTACTGCTGTATTTCCATTGCCATTGGCATTAACTCCAGAGTAGTATCCAAAAAAGGAATTGAAATTTCCGTTAGAGTTCAGTCCTGCGGAATGCCCTATCGAAGTGGCGTAAACGCTTGGTGCTGATGTACTGCTGCCCCCTACTGTTAGACGCCCAGTACCAGCGCTGGTAAGCACAACACCATTAAAGTTGGTTGCATTAACTCTTCCGCTAACATCCAATGCTTCAGTAGGTGTAGTCGTACCGATACCTACTCTATTGTTGGCGCCATCAACATACAAGATTGGAGTATCTGCGTTATTGATATTGATATCAAACCCAGCAACGTCGTGATCTCTAGCAGCATCGAGGGTGAGGTCGGCATTTGCAAAATGGTCTGAGCTTATATTGCTCCACTGAGTGTTATAGTCAGTTCCATCAATTTTAACAAGAGACTGACCTGCTGTTCCTCCAGCAGGGACTCCTTGACCATCTGATCCATCTGCCCCGTCAGAACCATCTGCCCCATCATTACCTGGAACGCCCTGTATGCCTTGTATCCCCTGTATACCTTGTATGCCTTGATCACCCTGAGGACCCTGATCCCCCTGTATACCCTGTATACCTTGATCACCTTGGGGGCCTGTCGCTCCAGTAGCACCTACGGGTATAGAGAAATCAAACACAGCAGCACCGCTCGTCCCAGAGTTACTGACTGTAACGGAAGTACCCTCAGCTCCATTGGTGACCGTACCAACAGAGATCGTGGCGGCATCCCCAGTGGCACCAGTTGGGCCTGTTGGGATAGAAAAATCAAAGACAGCATCCTTAGTTGTACCTGAATTCACAACAACCGCTGGTTGACCCTCGGCAACTGTATTTACTGAACCAGCTGTAATTGTAGCCGCATCACCTTTCTGACCCTTTTCGGTAACAGTAACGGCTACTGGGGGGGGTACGGTTATATTAACCTGATTGGTGTCCTTATCAAAATTTATAGCCATTAGTAAATACTTTATTAAGTGTTGGTCTGACCGTTAACAATAATGCTTTAAACCAGTTTATCATAGTGTTTCAGGAGATTCAGGAAACCATCCATTTTCCTCCATATATTCCTGCGTTCTTATCGTCGTTGTGCTTGGGATAATATGCCCAAACGGGAACTTCGAATTCACTTGCACGTAACTGCTCAGGCTGTACCGCTCATCGTTCGACAGCTCAGGGAAGCAAGCAACGAGGCGTTCAAGAGTTGCCGCGGGGCTAACGTGGATGAGGTAATCTGTATCCACCTGCAAAGCGTTCTGTACTCCGTCGGGATGTACGATGATACCGAAGACGGCTGAATCGATTTCCCAATCCGCTTGGATGAGAACGGGACGGGAGATGTTGTACAGCTCGCGCGTGATTTGCTTTGCCCGTGCTTCGCTTGTTTGCGTGGGCGTTGGTAGTACTATGATATAACCGTTCATTAGAATATGTCGTAGAAGGTGTTCATGTTCGTTTCAATTCCTGTGCGGTTGCTGGATTCGTTGCTAGCGTAGTATATAACCTCTTGCATATATGCAGCTGTCCTAAAGGTGGAGTTTTGACCGCCAAGAACGCGAATTTGTGTGAATGCAGTTGTGCCAGCGTCACCGCTCAGTCTTTCGACGCCATTCATGAAGCACTTGTCCGTTGAAGCAAATAAATAAGAATGTATTGCTGGTTGGCTATAAGCCTGTGAGCCTTGTATAGCAGCACCTTGATACATTCGTGGAATTCCGTTGCTACTTCCTGCATAGTTTACATTATTAAACTGGAAAGGACGATTATCATAATCCGCTTCGTACAATGAAAAAATTGTGAATTCAACGGTGCTTGTTATTGTTGCGTTAATGTCAAAAAACAGTGCATTACTTGCGTTCCGTGTTATAGCAGGTTTCCCGTTCTGCAATATTACCCCCGTCGTGCCGTCGTAAACCTTTGGCATATTCGCGGTCGTGGATTGCGTCGCGTCGTTTGAGCCTGCTTGGTCGTACCACTTCGATACGAACCCGTCGGATGCTCCACAGTGCGTAGCCAGTGCAGTAGTATCTAACTCGTCGTTAGAAAATCCGATGTCCGCGTAGCTGCTCCCGTTGTAAACCTCTACCGCTGAGCCTGTGTAAAGCGTACGCAATTTACGGAGTGAATATGCGGCTGCTGCTCCCGTGTATGTGTCAAGTAATAAGTTGGCTTCATCTGCCTCCTCCCACGTTTGTTTGAGGCTTATCGGTACAGTTCCGCCCGTCCTCGCTTTTAAGTATTCCAAAAGAGCCGCCTTCACCGTAGAAAAGGAAGCATCGTCTGCGGGTGCGGGTGTAAACTCAACCCATGTCCCCGTGTCGGGATCCGCGAACGCTGCCTCGGAGTAATAAATCTTCCGCTTAATAATCTTGCCCGCTGTTGGGGTGTCGCTGCTTGCGCTTTCTGCAAGTCCGTCCCCGTCCGCTTTCGCCGTGTAATAAAGCTCGACCGTATCCGTGGCACCGCTTCGGAAAGTCTCCGCGTCTGTTTCGAATCGGTTGTGATACTGGGTATCAATTGCGACATCGCCTGGCTCCCACTCGCTATTCGTGTTGTTCCAAACGAGCGCCTGACCATCTGCTGGGGCGGTGGTGGTTGTGTCTACGTCATTCAAGTCATCTATACTTGAGGTAGAAATATCCCCAGCCAGGCCTTGAGGCCCTTGTGCACCAGTTTCGCCCTGGATACCTATTAATCCCTGGATACCTGGGTCGCCTTTAATACCTTGCAGACCTGTTAGGCCTTGTACTCCTTGTATTCCTTGGTCGCCTTGAGGTCCTTGTGCTCCTTGATTGCCTTGAGGTCCTTGAGGTCCTTGTATTCCTTGTATTCCTTGATCGCCTTGAGGTCCCGCCACAACAGAATCAGATCCAGGAGCGCCTACTTCACCCTGTATTCCTTGGGGTCCAGTTTCGCCCTGGGGTCCAGTTTCGCCCTGGGGTCCAGTCTCACCCTGCGGACCTTGATCTCCAGTGAAATCGGACGTTATGAATGAAGAACCGTCGGTGTAGTTTATGGTAAACGTTCCGTCGCCGTTATTGACAGTGGAGCTAACCCCAACCCCAGCGTCGCCGCGAGGTCCTTTCCGCTCTAGGGTGACTGTAAGCTTTGCCATCACACCGCTGTTGATACATCCTCCTTGACGGTAAAGTTGCCTCTAAGTATCGTCGTAACCTTAGAAAACTCATTAGCCAAAACCTTATACTGAAGATCGTAAATGAACCTGCCAACAGGTAGTCTGGACGTGGAATCAGCCGTAGCCTTTAGGGCAACATTCCCTAAATCGTCAAACTCATCAAAAGTAAATATAGGGGATTCAGCCTCCTTGGTTTTAGAAACGCCTTTCGTCTCCGATTCCTTCAAGGCCGAAGCCGCAATAATCGTTTTACTCGCTTGAGGCCGATTCAACGTTTGCTGAGCAGCCCCAGGAGTTTTAACTTGAATGACAAACTCATAATTATCCGAAAGGAGCGGCAGAGGGTCTCCAGCGCTATCTTTTAGGTTTAAAAACAATTCAAACGAGTCGCCGCGCTTGCAGGAGATGTCTAGCCTCTCTGATACATCTAAGTTTGCTTTTTGAGCCATATTATATTAATTGATTTGGTAGTGATAGTCCGCCCATAGGGTTAATTGGTTGCTGTATCTCACCCCTCTTGCCCTCTCTCTGAGAGATAAGTTTGCTTTGCTCAACAGCCTGTTTTTTAACCCTTTCGTCCTTTCTATTTTCCTTAAGGACCTCAAGCTTTTCCTTGAAGTCCTGGTCATCCGACCGAACACCCAATATTGCCTGAGCTTTAATCATCTCAATTTCCTTCCTGAACTCATGCTTAATTTGCTCCATTTGAGAATCAAGCTGAGCCTGCATTTGCATTTTCTGAGCGTCAATTTGAGCTTGAGCCTGCATTTCTTGCATTTTAGCTTGAGAAGTTGCCTGAGCTGAAGATTGCTGAATCTGGGCCTGTTGTTGAGAATTTTGCATGGCGACCTCTTGATTTCTTGACATACGCTTTTTTCTCCTCACCACCAAGAGTCTCTCTGCTTGATTTACATCCTTGAGCTGACGAATAGCTATGGCGTCTTCTATGTCTAACTCTTTTTGCTGAATAGAAATCTGAATATTTTGCTCTAGATATTGTCTATCATTATCTTCCATTTCTTTCACCACCTGAACGCCAAAGTTGTACATCGGGAGATCACCAAAAGATGACAAAACACTCATGTTTTCTTTTCCTACCGCGTTAGCATACATATTGAATATCACAGAATCTGGGGGGATAACCTGAAGGCACTTAACAATATCCTCACAAACACGCTTAAACAAAAGCATCGATGCGTTGGTGATATCATATATGGCGTTATTGCCAGCCGCAATGGCCTGCTGTTGAACGCCCACAAGAGTGTCGCCCTTAGGAGTTGAGGCGTCCATCATCTCATTAACACCCGTGGCATCCCTAATCATGCGCAGGTAATGATTGTACAGCCCGATTAACTCATTAACGTTTCGGATTGCATTACCTATCTCTCTTACTGGCGGGTTTTGAAATCCACCTTCTGGGTTTTTACTTCTGTAGTAAAACACACCTGTTTGCTCGTAAATATCATGCAACTCCAAAGGCTGCAACTCACCCCCCTTACCTAGCTGAACATTCTCAAGCCCCTCTATATCGATTACCAGCCCATCAGGCTTTGCCTTAGCGATAGCCTGCTGAATCTTTAAATGAGTTAATTGAAGCATGTCCGCAAAACCCAAACAAGAATCCACCATGGACTTAGGCATCATGTTTCGCATATTCGTAGAGACAACCGAATATGAAAGACTGGCCTTAGATATATCCTGAAGGTTCTTGGGCGTATTCTTAGCTCTTCCGTAATTAAACATGAAGTCGCTACCAATAATGTAGCTACCACCATAAACGGTGCTAACCTCCATTTTGTGAGGGGTTCTTTGGAAAACACTCCCTTGTTTTGGAGCGTAATCAAATCCCTTCATAAAAAAGTTTGTATTGCCGAACCTATTTTCCTTTTCTTCAAAATGTATACAGTCAACAGAAATAAACTCAAAATCAAGAACGTCCAGCATGTATTCGTCGTAACCATACTCACTTCTTTGGTTCTTTTGATTGTAATTAGATGAGTTTAAAGAAGCTGGATTATTGCCGAATTTGCTCCGAACACTAGTAGCAATTTTTCGGAAATCATCCTCATTTAACTCATGACCAGCCAGTCGCTTTAACTCAGACATAGAAATACGCTTAACGTGTCCAGCGTAAATAATATCCTTAAAGTTAGGGTCCTCCGTGTAACTGTGTATGAAGTTTATAGGATCTACATAATCAAGCCTGATCCCTTCGTTTGGGTCATTGCTTCTTTTTGTAACGGCCATTCCCAAGGCTACGATATCATTCACGCAGCGCCTAAGGGTTGTGTCATTGAAATCATTCCAGGAAAGGGTCATGTTGGTTCCGATCTGAGCAGCAACTTCAGCATCGGTCTTGATATTCGTACCCATGAATATCTCCATTTCCTCCTCGCTCTCTGGAAGTTGATCTGGATCAATGTCTATGACCAGCCCAGATTTCTCTTTTAGTTTTTTAAGCTGTTCTTTTGCGGCTGCCTGGCGCTCAATTCTTTTCTTCTTACGATTCTTCTCAGAAGAAGATAAAGGGTCTATAGCTTCAAGATTTGGATATGGGTCTCTGGAGAGTATTTTATTTACTACAACTCGGACAAACTTTGGCAGGATCGGTACTGGCGTGTAATCAAGATTCATTAAGCTTCCATCGCCGTCACTGGGGTCGAGTGATCGAAGCAGCTTTTTATATATGCTAGTATCTTGTATGCCGTTAGCGTAATCCCTGTTCTTTTCAAACTTTGACGACCTTCTCCCTAGTAGAGAATTAGATTCATTAGATTTGCCCCACTGAGACTCTATTGCTTTAGCGTACTGCAAGCCATAATCCTTACTCTCCTTTTGGGATACATCCACCAAGGGATCGGGAAAAGAAGTACCCTTCTTGCTATTTATATTATCCATGAGATTTTTTGCAGTCTAAGCGTATTTTGCAAATATAGGAAATCCGCGTTAGACCTTATATCTCCTGAAGAACCGCTTATCTGAAAAATTAGACGTAGTTTTTTCTTCCTTTACCTTTTGTGCGGCAAGGAGGGCTAATCCAGAGCTTATAGTCAGGTCAAACTTAGTCCGCTTGTCTATTTTATATCCAATCCAATCCTCAAGGGTTCGATTAAAGTGCATATTACCCATCTCCCCAGTTTCAAGATTTACACCTACATGATCATGAATATAAGCCTCTATAGCGTGAGCATGAGACTGTATAACGTCCTGTGAATTCGAGGGTATGCCCTTCGTTCTTACGCTTCCAGAGCTGGATGTTTTTAAGTGCTCGGGCCGATCCATTAGGTAGCCGTCGTAACCCCTTGACTCAAAGTATCTTGCAATACCGTACTTATTGTTCTCTATAAGCAAAGGGTACCCATAATAGAACGCACACATAAGTACATCCTCATAGAAAATGCTAGCCAGGTCTGGACGTGAGGCATACTCAACAACAAACATGTTAGCGGGGACGTCCATGTTAAACTTATTGTACATATGAAGAGCGCCTTTAGACCCCCTGCTATCAACAGTGACGTCTAAGTCATAGGAGTCAACCCCTCCAACCCCAATATGTTTATTTGGTGCTATTTTTTTGCCTCTATTTTCAGCCTTTTTGTTAGCTAGATGCTCAGGCGGCAACCAGGACACCCTAAACCTACCGTTAGGGTCTGGTGAAAAAACGACCTCCTCATCTCTTTTCCTCCAAATAAGGTTTCCCCTTACGACTGGACTCGGATACAGATCATCATTACTTTCTATTTGCTGATATATTTTTCCTATATTGAATAAAGCACCATCAATACTATCTCGAAACGCCTCGTCCTCAGTAAAAGGGAACTGCCTAATTATTTCATTGAGCTCCGATGGATCATCCTTGAATGACTTTCTGTCATTCTTCAAGTAAGTCTTGCTACCCAAATCAATAGTTGATCCGTCAATACCGAGGATGTCTGAGCTAGGGTCCTCCGACACAGCATTTCCGTACTCGTCAAAAAAGCCCTCTAAGGCATCATAAGCGGGGATAAATATCCTGTAAAGGCCAGACCTTGTTCTTCCGTTGTTGTTTCTTTCGCTGGGGCTTGAATCGCCCCAGAGGGCTCTGTATTCTTCACCACCCTTATTCATCGGATTCACAGTGCTACCCACAAGCGCCTTACCCACAATTCTCTTACCAACTATTAAGCAGGTTCGTTCTATTCTCCAGGCCTCCCTAATGTCTGACGGTCTTTCCCACTTGCCTGCTTCGTCAAGATAAAGCATGTGAAGCTTTTCGCCATCATAAGCATTGTTAGTTGTGTTCTTCCAGTTTATAACTGAATTAAGAGCGTCACCAATCTGAGAGGTTTTATTATTCTTGGTTATGCGCTTCGACGGCTCACGAAAGGCTAGCTCCATACGTGGATTTGTAGTGCCGTCCTGTATAGGCTTAAAGAAAAAAGGGTAGCCGCGAAATATCGCAACCGCTTTCTTCATGAAAATATTTTCCTGGGCGTCCTTACCAGTTTTCGATTGAATACCGAGAAGCTTTTCTTTAACTTGAGTAGCTTCGTCCACAAGGACAGCAGAGCATATATTAGTGTAGCCAGAACGACGACACTTAGTATATAGCTGACCGAAACAACGAGGATCAGCTTCACACGCAGCCATGTGGAGAAAGATTTCTTTTTGGAAAGCAAGGTATGATGGGTATCCGATATCAATTTTAGACCATTGTAGAAACATATAGTGTCTCCCTGTAATATACGTAGGTTTCCCATTATTGTAAAACCACACACCGTCTCGCCTACGCTGAAACTCTTGCTCGATGTAAGAACGAAACTTGTTGCGAAACTCGGCAGGTTTTTCGATCCACTCATCCATACCGCGAACCCTCTGCATTTCTTGGGGCATAGGTATGCGCTTCCACATTTGCAGCTTCTTTGCTTTGTCATGGAACAGGATCTGAGATCGCTTAGGTTTTTTCGGTAAAACAACGAGTAACCCGTGGAGCTCGATAGTTTCTCCTTCTGTACCGTTAGGGTCGATCTTAATCCCTTTAGCTTCATACCCTTCTATGTCGATTAAACTGGACATCAATAGCTCTGTCCGTGCTTTGTCATTCTACCCAACGAAGGTACTCCTTTTTTGGGGTTTTTGAGCGTCATTTGTTTACCGCAATCGCATTGGCCTTCAGGGTAGTAGACTTCCCCGTCCTTAAACTTCATGGTTAGGGTTTGGATTGATTTCTCGGATTTGCATTCCTGGCAAATTAAGTCTGGCATGTTTTTTAATTTAATTGTACACCCGACAGGACTCGAACCTGTGACCGTCTGCTTAGAAGGCAGATGCTCTATCCAGCTGAGCTACGGGTGCATTTTTTTTGTCAAAAGTAATACTCCAAATGTGAACATTCCAACAATCATTAAAATGTTCGGTTCGATCGGGATTGGTTCGTGTTCTTCGCACCACCACGGTGGGTTAGGCGTGTTGCATGGATTAAAATGTACAGGGCTATCTACATCACTACTCCAATCATGAGTCCATTCATCACTGTAGTAATCTATAGTTGAAGGGTATTCAGTCAGAATTTCATCCTGCTGGGCCATCGTAAATAACATTGAAGCCTTCTTTTAAGTAACCAGCTGTATCTGACTGATTATCAAAGTTATAGTCACCCCAGTAGATTAATCCACTAGCACTATTTAGAGAATCTTTCTGCGAACCCTCCTGAGTAGTCTTTGTCTTTTTCGATTTCTCCATTGTCGTTTAGTTCTTTAACCATTTGCTCTAATCTCTGTCGCTCCACCAAAAGTTCCTTACAGTCGATAGCCGTTTGCTTTATGGATTGGAGCTCAGCCTTACGTGAAGACCCTCCTGCTTCAGGATCTACAGGCTTTTTAATTTCTTCGATCATGTTGTCGATCGCTATCTCCATGCTATGCATGAGCCTTTCAGCAGCGCTAATCGTAGTAAACTTTTTAACTCTCGACATACATAAGGTCTTCAGCTCGAACACGGTAATACTCCTTGCCCTCTATTGTAATTCGATAATCCATGTTTTTGGCAAAGCCCACTACGTCGCCTACTTTTAATCCCAGTTCATCTACCCAAGGCGCTTCAAATGCGACCATGCCTTTCGTGATAGGGCTGTCTTTAAGTTTAACAACCTCAATAACGCCCGATTGCTTCTCTTCTTCTTCTTCCACTCCTTCGAGAAGAGACCAGCCCGCCAGCGGATGTAACCTCCCAGTCTTTGCAGACTTGTAAGCAATAGCCTGGTTGTTAATGGTATGCAGAGGA
>JGI20158J14315_10003386_pt1 | contig 10619 bp, 9 predicted proteins | sample COG_08_FD_14315 | JGI IMG/M metagenome (IMG submission 14315)
ATATGCAAATGCGACAGGGCCAGATCGCCCAAACCGGCCAGCCCATCCGCCCCAAGTGCCAAGCCGGCCGTATAGAGGATCACATCATCGACCAATCTGGCCCGCAGCAATGAGGCAGCCAATTGCCCGCCGCCCTCACACAACACCGATGTCAGCCCCTTGTCTCCCAAGGCCTGCATGAGGACTGACAAATCAAGCTGCCCGTCAGCTGCGAGTGGAACCTGCACGAGCGCGTCACACTGATTTTGCCAAGCGCCGCGCGCGCGCGCCTGAGGCCCATGACACAGCCAGAGCGGCGCAACATTGCGACTGGCCTGCAAGGCTGGCGCGTCAAAATCTAAATGACGTGAGGCCACAATACGGACGGGTTGCCGATCGAGGCCCAAACCGCGCAGGGTGAGGCTCGGATTGTCCGCACGCGCCGTGCCGCCACCGACCAATACCGCGTCATGACAGGCACGCAAACCATGCACATCGCGCCGCGCCTCAGCCCCGGTGATCCACTGGCTTTCGCCGCTGGCCGTGGCAATGCGCCCATCCAAAGATGTGGCCAATTTCAACGTTACCCGCGGTCGCCCATCTGCAACCGGCTAAAAAATCCGCGATGCGCCAGCAAAGCCTCTTGCGCTTGGCAGCCAGCGCTGACCTCAATTCCCGCCGCTTGGAGCTTAGCAATTCCCTTGCCGCTGACCCGGGGATCTGGGTCCGAAATCGCCACGACGCAGCGCGCAATCCCTGCGGCAATCAAGGCCTCAGCACAGGGCGGCGTGGCCCCATGATGGGCACAGGGCTCTAGGGTGACAAAGACTGTGGCCCGCTTCGCCAAGTCACCGGCCTGTGCCAAAGCCATGGTTTCTGCATGAGGTCTGCCGCCTGGCTGGGTCCAGCCGCGACCGACAATGCGCGCGCCTTGGACAATGACGCATCCCACTGCCGGATTGGGCCAAACACACCCTTGACCGCGCTGGCCCAAACTCAGGGCCAACGCCATAAAGCGCGCGTCGCGTGCGGCACTCACTCCTCAGGCGGCAGGTTTGGCCGCAGCTCGGAGACGAATTTGTCAAAATCATCTGCAGCTTGGAAATTCTTATAGACGCTGGCAAAGCGCACAAAGGCGACCGTATCGATCCGCGCCAAAGATTCCATGACAATCTCACCGATGGATGTGGACGGGATATCTGTATCCCCCATGCTTTCCAGCCGGCGCACGATGCCAGAGATCATTTGATCCATCCGCTCGGGCTCAACCGGGCGTTTTTGCAGCGCAATACGAATGGAGCGCTCAAGCTTGGTCCGGTCAAAATCTTCTCTGCGACCATTTGATTTGATGACCACCAAATCACGCAATTGCACGCGCTCATAGGTGGTAAACCGCCCGCCGCAGGCCGGGCAAAACCGACGCCGCCGAATGGCGACATGATCCTCGGCTGGGCGCGAGTCTTTTACCTGAGTGTCAACATTTCCACAAAACGGGCAACGCATGTGCCATCCCCTCTTAGTTTTCCGGTAGCGCCGAGCGCTTAAACTTCCACAATCCTTATAACATTTCACCACGGTTTGGGTAGAGGAGATTTTAGCCCACTGCATTTTGGGGTGGCTGCCCCATATTACCACCGCCAGAATGAAAAAGGCCCCGCAGAGCGAGGCCTTTATCGTAGCATTTTAAATATTGACCCGACCTATTGATCGAGAAAGCTCCGCAATTTACGACTGCGGCTTGGGTGTTTGAGCTTGCGCAGGGCTTTGGCTTCAATCTGGCGAATACGTTCGCGGGTCACGCTGAATTGTTGTCCCACTTCTTCCAAAGTGTGATCTGTATTCATCCCGATGCCAAAGCGCATCCGCAGCACCCGCTCTTCGCGTGGCGTCAAACTGGCCAAGACCCGAGTTGTGGTTTCCTTCAAGTTTTCTTGAATCGCGCTGTCGAGTGGCAAAACAGCGTTTTTATCCTCAATAAAATCACCCAGCTGCGAATCTTCCTCATCGCCAATTGGCGTCTCCAAGGAAATTGGCTCTTTGGCAATTTTCATGACCTTGCGCACTTTTTCCAAAGGCATTTGCAGCTTGGCTGCCAATTCCTCTGGCGTGGGTTCACGGCCAATTTCATGCAGCATTTGGCGCCCGGTACGCACCAGCTTGTTGATCGTTTCGATCATATGCACAGGAATACGGATGGTGCGCGCCTGGTCTGCAATAGAGCGGGTGATCGCCTGGCGAATCCACCATGTGGCGTAGGTGGAGAACTTATAGCCGCGGCGATATTCAAACTTATCGACCGCTTTCATGAGGCCAATATTGCCCTCTTGGATCAAATCCAAAAACTGCAGCCCGCGATTTGTGTATTTTTTGGCAATGGAAATCACCAAACGCAGATTGGCCTCAACCATTTCTTTCTTGGCCTGACGGGCCTCTTTCTCACCTTTTTGCACCTGTTGCACAATGCGGCGGAATTCGGAGATATCGAGCCCAACATATTGGCCAACCTGCGCCATCTCTGCGCGGAGCTCTTCAACTTTGTCGACACTACGCTCCATGAACATGGTCCAGCCCCGGCCCGTTTTCTCGCCCATATCGGTCAACCAGTTGGGATCCAGCTCGCGACCACGATAGGCATCGATGAACTCACGGCGGTTGATCCGCGCTTGGTCTGCGAGTTTCACCATGGAGCTGTCAATCGACATCACCCGGCGATTAATGCCGTAGAGCTGGTCAATCAGCGCCTCAATCCGGTTGTTGTGCAGGTGCAATTCATTCACCAGCTCAACAATTTCAGAGCGGAGCTTTTGATATTTGGCCTCGGCCCCATCGGAGAAACTCTCATCCTCGTTCAATGTGGCCGAGATACGCACATCCTGCATCTCGGATAGAAGGATGTAATCAGAGGCAATCAGGTCCAGCGTCTCCAACACTTTAGGCTTTAGAGCAGCTTCCATAGCGGCCAGCGACAGATTGGCCCCTTCGTCATCGTCGTCATCATCGGCAATAATGGGGTTGCCATCCGCATCCAGCTCAGGGCCGGTGCTGGCTAGGGCTTTCCGTGGCCACTGGCGCCGCTACGACAGGGGTCTCTTCCTCTTCACCCATGTGGTGACCAAAGGTGGTTTCCAGATCAATCACATCGCGCAGCAAAATATCTTCACTCAGCAATTCGTCGCGCCAGATGGTGATCGCTTGAAATGTCAACGGGCTCTCGCAGAGCCCTAAAATCATTGTATTGCGGCCCGCTTCAATCCGCTTGGCAATGGCAATCTCGCCCTCGCGGCTCAAGAGCTCCACCGAGCCCATTTCACGCAGATACATACGCACCGGATCATCCGTCCGGTCTAGTTTTTCGTTATTGGCCCCGGCAAGCGCCACATCGCGGTTTTGATTGGAAGCCACCAAATCGGTGGGACCTTTGTCTTCATCTTCCTCAGATTCATGCTCTTCGGTCACCTGAATGCCCATTTCGGAGAGCATCGACATGACATCTTCGATTTGATCTGACGACACCTGATCGGGCGGCAAAACTGTGTTTAGTTGATCATAAGTGATATAGCCCCGTTCTCGCGCATCACCGATCATCTTTTTGACAGCCGTTTGGCTCATATCGATCATCGGTTCTTTGGCGTCGGCATCTTGCTTGCGGTCGTCGTTATCCTTGGCGGCCATGCGCTGTGGCTCCTTGTCCTTGGGACTCTCACTAAACGTAAAAACGAATCAGTTTTGAAACTGATTCGCTTCGCTATTTAGCCTGATTCGCCCCCCAGTTCCCACCCCCACCGAGCTTAAGGTCGGTTCGGTTTCGAATAATTAATCTGCTGCAGCAGATCATCCAATGTATTTTGTTCCTCTAACTTTACTTTCAGACCATTTTTGGCGGTCTTATATTCTGTATTATCTTCCTGCGCGCCCTGGGTTGTCGCTTGCAAATGTTTGGCCGACTCACTGATCCGCCAGGTCAGCCCCTCATCATCAACATCGGAGACATCCAAAACGGCCTCCGCCACCTCGCGCCCATGCGCATCTAAAGCAAAAATCTGAGCAAATTCTTGCCGCAGACATGTTATCACAAAAGATACATCGGCGCTGTTGCGCACTGAGGGCGCAATGCGGACATGGGGAAGCTGCATCAAACTTTCAAGTTGCGGCGGNCCAAAAAATTGCTCCGCCTCCGACCAGAGCAGCTCTGGNGCTCCGGAAAATTGCAGCAAAAATTGCTGGAGNTCGCGGTGCAGTGGCTTTTCAAACTGCAAATCCTCCAACGCCCCCTCGACCGCNGGCANNGCTTGCGGGCAGTTGAGCAAACTGGCCAAAATGACCGAATGACGCAATAGATGACTGGGTTCANAGCCATTGGCCAAGGCCGAGCTGCGCGTGCTCGCCTGCGGTGTGANCGGCCTATAGCCGNTCTGGGCATTGAAGCTGCGCGCCGATTTCGCCACAGCCTTTGGNCGGAACAACTGCCAGCGCTTGTCCTTGATCGCCTGGCCATAATGACCGCGAATAGAGGGATCTTTGATCAGCTTGAGCTGCTCGCGGAGGGTTTTGTCTAATGCCGCCTTGCGTTCCGGACTGTCAAAATTCTTGCCATAGGTTGCACGCTCCCACAACAGATCCACCATCGGGCGCGCCGCATCCAAAAGCGCCTGCATGGCGCCCGGCCCGCCGGCACGCAGCAAATCATCCGGGTCCTGACCATCAGGCATCACCACAAAGCGCAAAGACTTCCCAGCCTCTAACAGCGGCAGCGCCAAGTCCATGACGCGCTGTGCGGCGCGAATGCCGGCCGTATCGCCATCAAGAGCGATGATCGGCTCATCAGAGATACGCCACATCAGCTGCAGCTGCGTCTGCGTTATCGCTGTGCCCAATGGCGCAACGGAGGCGCCAAATCCTGCCTCTGCCAGGGCGATAACATCCATATAACCCTCAGCGACAATCAAGCTTTGCCCCTTGCCGGAAGCCTCCCGCGCCGGGCCATGATTGTAGAGCGATCGGCCCTTGTCAAAAAGCTCGGTCTCCGGTGAATTGAGATATTTGGCCTGATCGTTGGGATCCATTGCCCGGCCCCCAAAGCCAATGCAGCGCTTTTGCGGATCACGAATTGGAAAAATAATGCGATTGCGAAATGTGTCATAGGGGCGTTTGCCCTTATTGGAGGGTTTGGCCAGCCCTGCCGCTAGGATGAGCTCTTCACTGACAGTCTTCGCCGTGAGATGATCCCAAAGCCCCTGCCAGGCGTCGGGCGCATAGCCGATCTCAAACCGATCCAATGCCTGTTGTGACAAAGCGCGACCGCTCAAATAGGCCCGCGCATCTGCCCCGGCGGAGGTGTTGAGCTGCAATCGAAAAAATTGCAGCGCCTGTTCCATGACCTCGGCCAATTGCGTTCTGCGGTCTGCTTTTTGCTGGGCCTGCGGGTCGCGCTCGGGCATGGGCATACCAACCTCACCGGCCAAAATCTCCACGGCCTCCATAAAAGAGACATTCTCAGTCTCTTTTATAAAGCCCAAAGCATCCCCCTTGGCGTGACAGCCAAAGCAATAATAATATCCTTTTTGATCATCCACATGAAAGCTTGCGGTTTTCTCGTGATGAAACGGGCAAGGTGCCCACATATCGCCCTTGCCTTGATTGGATTTGCGACTGTCCCACATGACCTTGCGCCCAACGACCTGAGAGATCGAAGCCCGGCTGCGCAATTCGTCCAAAAATCCCGGTGGTAATGACATGAGGTGTTCTAAACCAAATGCGCGCGCGCGGCCACTGATTCCATTGCGGTGGTCAAATCATGCAGCAGGGTTTGTGTCATGGAGCGAAACACCATCACCCGAAACCGCGACTTGCCATGGCAAGAGATCACCGCCTGCATATGCATCAGCGAGCTGCGCTGGCTCATGCCTGTTTTAAACTGTTTCACCCGCAGATCCAAAGGTGTGAGACGGGCCAAAACATCGCGCACTTCCGCACCATTTAGCTCCAAAACCGTCCAACCATCCCCAACATCGGTCACCGCCGCATGACGGGCCAAGCGGGTTGAGGGCGTGGTTCCCATCACTGCAATATGCGCGTGATCAAACCAAAGCGCATAGACCCCGCCTTTGCGCTTCAGCTCATTGGGACCGGGCCATTCCAATCCCATTTGCGTGTTGAAAGCCGCGGCCGCCTGAACAGCCTGCCCCCTGTAGGGCGCCAGCAGATGCAGCGGTGTTTGCACTTCCCGGACCGAAACCGTGCCGATCTCTAAAGGCAGCCCCGCGCCCGCGGGCGATGTTTCATAAAGCTCAACCACGAAGCCGCCCCCCCTCAGGATCAAAAAATACGGGCGCGCAGACCTCGCAGAGCGTTGTAACACCACTCAAATGCTCCACCATCTTGATCTGCTGGCCATGGCGATTGCGCCCATCGCGCAGAAACGCCTGTGCAATGACCGACCCTAACGTCGGAGAATAGCACATGGAGGTCACATAGCCCTCGTCATTCTCGGAAACGGCCTCCGCCTCAGGCGCAAAAAGATGCGCGCCAGGGATAATCTGCTTCACCTCACCTATGGGCCGTAAGCCCACGAGCTGATCGCGCTCGGGTCCCACAAGCCCGGGCCGGGCCGCCATAGTTTTGCCGATACAATCCTTTGCCTCCGACACCATCCGCGCGAGGCCAATGTCAAACGCAGTGGTGCGCCCATGAATTTCCGCATGGGTGATAAAGCCCTTTTCAATCCGCAAGACATTGAGCGCTTCGAGACCATAGGCCCCGCCGCCCAGCGCCTCAGCCCGCGCAAGCAGCAGCTGAAAAAGGCTTTCACCATAGCGCGCAGGCACCGCCAATTCATAGGCATGTTCGCCAGAAAAAGAGATCCGAAACAACCGCGCCGCAATCCCGCCCAATTGCACAGCTTTATAGCCCATATACGGCAGGGTTTTATTGCTGATCTTGCGATCCAATATGCCGTTGAGCAAGGCGCGCGCCTCTGGACCTGCCACAGCAAATTGCGCCCAATGCTCTGTGACAGATGTGAAACTCACGTCCAAATCCGGCCGCAGCCCTTGATGAACGAAATCCATATGCCGCATCACCTGTCCAGCCGCGGCGGTGGTCGTGGTCATGAGGTAGTGATCCGCGCCAAGTCTGGCGCAGGTGCCATCATCCATCACGTGACCATCTTCGCGCAACATCAACCCATAGCGTACCCGGCCCTGTTTGAGGCTGGCAAAAGAGTTGGTGTACAGAAAATCTAAGAAGGCCGCGGCGTCCGGGCCTTGGATATCGATTTTGCCCAGCGTTGAGACATCGCAAATTCCCACTGTATTGCGAACCATCTGCACCTCGCGGTCACAGGCTTGCCGCCAATGGGTCTCACCTTCGAGCGGGAAATAGCTGGGCCGATACCACAGGCCCGCCTCCACCATCGGCGCGCCACGTTCTCGGCTGATCCGGTCAGAGGTCAACAGCCGTTCTGGCGCAAAGCCTTTTCCATGGCCACCCGCCCCGAGCGCTGCCAGGGCGACAGGGACATAGGGCGGGCGGAAGGTGGTTGTGCCGGTTTCAGGAATACCTCGGCCGGTGGCATCAGCCAAAACCGCCAGCGCCGCGACATTGGAATTTTTGCCCTGATCTGTGGCCATGCCTTGCGTGGTATAGCGTTTCATATGTTCGACCGAGCGGAAGTTCTCCTGCACAGCCTGTTTGATATCTTTCACCGTCACATCATTTTGAAAATCAAGCCACGCGCGCCCGGTTCCGCCCACATCCCAAAACGGCGTGATCTCATAGGGGGTGGCATCGGCAACAGGCAAGGTGCTCGGCTTGACCCTTTTGCCCAGCGCTTTGGCCAAAGTGAGCGCCTCCGCCTGCCCCTGCGCCAATGCGCCTTGCGTGCTCATCTCACCGGCAGCAGCGCCCGCCGCCACCAGCCCGGGAACAGCGCCCGGCTGCGGTGTAAAACTTGCCAAAGCCGGATCCCAAACCGGCCGACCGTTCATGTGACACGTTAAATGGACCGACGGATTCCAGCCGCCCGAAACGCCCAGCGCATCGCAGTCAATCCTTTTGACAGATCCATCGCTTTGCCGAATATCAATGCTTTTCAAACCCAACCGCCCCCGGCTGCCGGTCACCACTGCGCCAGTATAAAGAGGGTAATCGCCCAAGGATTGCGCCTCGGCGCGGCTGTCAATCATGGCCACAACCTCAACACCCGCCTGAGCAAAATCTCGCGCCGTGCGATGCGCATCGGCGTTATTGCCAAAGATCGCCACCCTTTGGCCGGGGCTTACCCCAAAGCGGTTGAGGTAGCTGCGCATGGCGCCTGCTGCCATGATGCCGGGGCGATCATTATTTGCAAAGGCGATTTGCCGCTCCAAAGCGCCCGCGCATAGGATCGCTCCCTTTGTGTAAATGCGCCAAAAGGTTTCGCGCGGCAATCCCTCCGGCAGCGCCTCCACCCCAGCCCAACACGCTCCAAAGCACCAAAGACCCCTTGGTCATAGGCGCCGGTCACTGTGGTATTCGCCATGATCCGCACATTCGCAAAACCAGCCAATTCCGCCACTGCCGCCTGCACCCAAGCCGCAGCCGGCATCCCGTCAATATGCTCCATTTCCGACAAGAGCCGGCCGCCCAACTGGTCATGTTCATCAGCCAGAATGACATCCAAACCCGCCCGTCCGGCCGTCAAAGCCGCCATAAGCCCAGCGGGTCCGGCGCCGATGATCAAAACATCGCAATGCGCATAGGCTTTTTCATAAAGCTCATGATCGTAACGCTTCGACAAAGCCCCGAGCCCCGCGGCCTGCCGGATGGCGGGCTCATAGACCCATTCCCAAAATTTACGCGGCCACATGAAGGTTTTGTAATAAAATCCCGCCGACAAAAAGGGTGCCAAAACGTCATTCACCGCCAAGACATCAAATTTCAAGGACGGCCAAGCATTTTGCGGCCTGGCCACAAGCCCGTCATAGAGCGGCTGCATTGTGGCGCGGCTGTTCGGCTCGCGGGCGAAACCGCGCTCCAATGTCACCAGAGCATTCGGCTCCTCCGACCCGGCCGTCACAATCCCTCTTGGGCGGTGATACTTGAAAGATCGGCCAATAAGCCTTTGGTCATTGGCCAAAAGGGCGCTGGCCAAACTGTCGCCCGCAAAGCCCTCAAAGCTCTGACCGCCAAAAGTAAACCTCAGCACGCGATTTCGGTCAATCAATCCTTTACCGGCCACTCTCACAGCTGATCTCCTTGACCAAACGCGCCGACAAAACCGCATGTGACACCGTATCTCGGCGCACCGCAAGCCAAGCACCGCAGCCAAATTCATGATGCCAAAGGTCCTCGGTTGCCCCCGCGGGATTTTCGCGATTGTGCAGATAGTCATCCCAGACCTCCGACCCCGCATCGGGCGCGGGCCGCGCAAGTGCGGTGGCATGGCCGGAATAATAAAACTCACGCCGATCTCGCGTGCCGCAAAGAGGACAGTCTATGCGCATAAGCGGCCTCCTTTGGCGCTGTGGGCAGACACATCATCATCAAAAAACATCTGTGCGATCCTAATGCAAATTATGCTGGGCACCGGTGCCCTCTTCATCCATCAAGCCGCGCCCACTGCGGAATCTATCCAGGCGGAAGCGCGCAGCGGCGCTATGCGGGCGATCTGTGGCCAAAAGATGCGCAAAACAATGGCCCGAAGCCGGCACAGCCTTAAACCCACCATAGCACCAGCCCGCGTTCAAATATAAACCCTCAATATGGGTTTTATCGATAATGGGTGAGCCATCGGGGGTCATATCCATGATGCCGCCCCAGCTGCGCAGCATCCGCGCCTTGCCGATCATCGGCATAAGCGTCATCCCAGCTTCCGCCACATGCTCCACCATTGGCAGATTACCGCGGGCAGCATAGCTGGCATACATATCCAGATCCCCGCCAAAGACCAAACCGCCTTTGTCCGATTGGCTGATATAAAAATGCCCCATGCCGAAGCTGATCACATGATCAATACAGGGTTTCAGCCCCTCGGTCACAAAAGCCTGCAGCACGTGGCTTTCGATGGGAAGGCGCATGCCCGCCATGGCCGCCACCTGGCTAGAGCGCCCCGCGACCACCATCGCCACTTTCTTTGCGCGTATGGCACCGCGGCTGGTTTGTACGCCTTGCACCACCCCCTGCACGATGTCGATGCCCGTCACCTCGCAATTTTGGATCAAATCCACACCAAGCTGATCGGCCCCGCGCGCATAGCCCCAGGCCACCGCATCATGCCGCGCCGTGCCCGCGCGCCGCTGCAACAGGCCGCCATAAATAGGGAAGCGCCCCTGATCATAGTCCAAGTAAGGCACCATCCTGCGCAGTTGCGCTACGGACAACAACTCCGCATCATCGCCTTGGTTTCGGATGGAATTGGCCCGGCGAATAGCCGCGTCCCTTTGCCCATCGCTGTGAAACAGGCCAATTTGTCCGCGCTGGGAATGCATAACATTGTAATTGAGATCCGCCTCCAGCCCTTCCCAAAGCTTGAGGGAATGCGAATAAAATTCCGAATTCCCGGGCAAGAAGTAATTGGCCCGAACGATGGTTGTATTCCGTCCAATATTGCCGCCGCCAATATAGCCTTTCTCCAGCACGGCAATGCGCCTCAGCCCATGTTC
>JGI20158J14315_10003390_pt1 | contig 10608 bp, 7 predicted proteins | sample COG_08_FD_14315 | JGI IMG/M metagenome (IMG submission 14315)
GACAGAGTGTCGTTTCTCGAGACAGCTTTAGGAATCTCAGAGCTGGGAGATGGAACGAGTGCATCTTTTGACTGTGAATCAATTATTATGGACGGACCAACAAGTTTACAGGATGATTGGGAATGCGTTCCCATTGGAGGAGACTGTTCTTTCGATGCGTCTACTCAGGAGTGGGTACTTACGAATGGAGGTGTTTTGCGCTCAAAAGAAGAATATGCAATCCTTGCAAATGGAGAAATATCCGTGCAGGCGACTTCGAAAACGTCGAATTGCTACGATTACCTCATTATTATTTTGTACAGCAATTTTGATAGTGGCTCTGTATTGTTGACTGTTGGAGGCGAATTTTTTGGAGGGACATATGGCGGGATGGGAGGGCAACCTTACAATCAATTTAGAGGGAACGAGCGTTGTTTTGGCAAATCTCTTTTCTCTGCGAAAGCAAAAGTGAACTCGTGCAATCCAACCGAACCAGAAGTGCACAATTTTACGCACAGAATCGGCACAAATATGCTCGAGTTAAGCTCATGGTTTGTGAGTACCCCGGAAACAGTGGATGCTTATCAACTCGAGGAAGAAGTCCTGTGCGCCCAAACGGCACATATTCACCTTGTAAACAGAGATCTTGGTAATCCAGTTCGGAGAATTTCAGAAATTCGTGTGAAGGGTGAAAGGCAAAGCGCGAGTGCTTGTAATGCTTCAACGACGACGAGCGTCGTCTCCCAGCTCCAAAGTTTGACGCCACCGAAGTGCATGCGTCCCAGTGGAACGGGTTTGTTTTTCAACGGAACGAGTTGGATTTGCGAGTGCGTGCAGAATTCAACGCATGTTTATCACGGTGAGAGTTGTGAGAATACGTGCATACAAAATGCGACACAAATCTGGAACACCACGACGTCGAGCTGTCAAGAAATAGTGACGCAAGTCACTGATTCTGTCACGATAGTCACTGATTTGAATTGTGCCACAGTAGATGGATTAGGTACGTACGAGACAATTGGTGGTAAATCGATATACGTTTGTAACGGATACGCGCTTTTGTTAGCGTATAACCACGCCGCTAATGCCGAAGTCGTTGCTGTTGGATATAGCACGGGCGTGGCACCAACATCACCAGTATCCTCAAACGCGCACATTGTTGCTGATATGATAAATAAATCTATCGACGACATCGAGTCTGTGAAATTTTTTTGCAACACGACAAATCATGAACGGATCATGAACTTTCGCACTGAGAACGACAAGATTAGGAGTGCTATGGTAGATGGCGTGTATAATCCGGGATGCTCTAATTCGTGCACTTCAGCGGGACCCGATCTATCCACTGGATATACACTACTCGAAGGGCACACGACGCGTCTCCCCGCGACTACGACTAGATTACACAACACGGCAACTTCCAGAAATGACTTCGGAATATACTTCCCAATGTGGAACGGAGGGACGTGTGGTCATTGTCCCCCTTCCTATGGTTGGCATATTGGTGCTTATCGCGGCACCGGTGTTGATCCGATCACGGATTTTCAGTGTGACTCAGAGTCAATCGGCGAGACCGACGCCACCTCGCACCAGATTTGGGTAAAGTTTAAACAGTGACAAAATCATCTACAGTAAGTAGTATATAAACGGTGTTCTTACGTAGTAGTATTCTGTTCTCTCTCCTTTTCCTTTTTAATCAGGCCCGTTGTGTGTTTTGTATTCGTGTCTCGAGAAAAAAAATTGAAAAAAAGAAAAAAAAAAATTCGTTCTTTTTCTTCATTTCCAAGAAAGACTTTGAAGTCTTTTTTGCCTCTTTCCTCCCTCCCGCGGCATTCCACACAAAACAAAACAACGACGACAAAATTCTCCCGCTCTCTCCCAACTCCCAACTCTTTCTCTCTCTCTCGAGCTTTGCGCATCTTCGCGGAAAAGAGAACGGCTTTAAAAAGAGAGAGACGCGTCGTGAACATGCACCACCGCTGAACAACATCAGTGCACCTGTTGTTCATCACGAATAATACTAAAAATGCCGAGATTTCTTCGGGAAGGAAAGTCCGCGCATCCACTTTACTCGGGATTCGCCTCGAGCACTTCCCAAAAGCAAGACGAAGAGCAGAGCTTACTTTTAACATCATCTTCAGCATCATCAGCCTCTCGAAACAGCGACATCTCTCGAACCGAGAAGAAGAAGAATACTAATAACAACGGAAGAAGAAGAAGAAGAAGAGGACAAAGAGGAGCGTTTTCCTTCCAGACGATTCCTGAGAACGAAGCAGTCTTAAAGCGAGACAAGGAGGAAGACGAAGGAGACTATTATTACGACGACACCGAAGAAGAAGAAGATTACGACGATTACGACGATTTCGACGAAGATGAAGAAGAGGAAGAAGCGAAATACAGAAGAAATAACGGCGTCTCCCATAACAGCTCGAAAGTATACGTGAGGAACCTCTTCATCGTTGCGTTTATGATGATGATGTGCACGTTGGCGACGTGCGTCGGGATCGCGTCGGCGTACCGACCGTCGAGAACCGGGATGGTTGGTAGGCGGGACGTGCACCCGAACAAAAACGTGCACGTCGTGGCGGAAAGTTTTAGCGACGTGAAGGAGAGTAAGATGGTGATTGATGAGTACATAGAGAAGAAAAAAGAGAAGATGATGCGGGAGAAAGAGATGTTGGAGAAGATGAGCGAAAGCGACGGGGAGAGAGAGACGCCGGCGAGTGGTGCTGCGATTGAGACGAACGACGCGAAAAGCAGCGATTCTTCTTCTCCTTCTTCTTCTTCTTCTGAAAAAGGACGCGAGAGCCGCTCGAGAAAGAGCGCGAGTAGGAAAAATAGTAAAAAGATGAAAGCGGGAAAACAAGAACGAGAGGAACAATCGTCGACCGAGGAGGCCGAGGCAAAGACGACGACAATTGTGGAAAACATCACCCCGAAGACGCTTTTGGAAACCGTTCGCGACGTCAAGCACGTGCACGAAGCGGAAAAGAAGGTGAAAGAAAACGGCGGGAGTTTGATCGACGTCGTCGCCGAAATACAAGAGAAAGAGGAAGAGAGCGACGGGAGCGTCAACTCCTCTTCTTCGTCCTCTTCGAAAGCGGAGAAAGAAGGTGAAGGAGAAAGAGGAGGAGAAGAAGACAATCTCAACGACGACGACACCGATGATACCGACGAGACGACAACCGCAACGACCGCGGTTGTCCCCGGAAGCGTCGCCGTCCTCGGTCCTCAAACCAACGTAAAAAATAGCATAGAATCCATCGAGTTGATCAGCAACGCCACCTCCCAAAACGCCCAATCCTGGGGCATCGAAGACGGAGAGGAAAAGAACGACGACGAGGGAAATCCTGAGGAGGAAGAGACGACGACGACGAAGAGGAAAGTGAAAACGAAATTAAGGAGTAGCAGTAAAAACAAGAAAGAAAAACATTTGTCACCATCGTAGAAAGCGTTTAGAGCAGCGAAGAAGCACTTCTTTGAAACAAACAAGAGTAGAAATTCAACAGAAACCAAAACACTTTACACTTTTCCTTCCTTCGCCTTCTTTGTTGGACGAACGAATAATAAATCATTTAATACGAGCGAAAGAGCGCGAGAAAGAGCGAGACACACACACACACATGCGCATCCCGGGTCCAGCGGGAGAGTTGCACGCGCGTCGCGCCGCCGCGCTTCGAGAGCAGGAGCAACGCGACGATAAAAACTTGAAAAACATTATTCAAAACGAACAACACCAACGACGGGGAGATGAAGAAGGAGAAGAAGGAGAAGAAGACAAAAAAGAAATAGACCATCGTCGACTTCCGAAGAATGAAGCGAGTACTGCGAGTAAGAACAGAGCGAAGCGCGCGTTGTGGAAGAAATTGCTCGAGTACGATCCCGCATCGAAGAATAAGAAGAATAAGGACGACGACGATTCGCTTTTCGAGCAAAAACAGTACCAAACCATCCAGTGGTTAAAAAACGGCGGATGGCGAAGCGGTCGATTGAGCAAAGGAAGATTTATCGTCGAAAAGGCGAAGAAGATAAAGAGGAAGAGTGGGATGCGCGTCTTTGGTGGTGGTGGTGGAGGTAAAGGAGGAGATCAAAATCAAACGCGTGCATCATCATCATCGTCTTCTTCTTCGTTAAAAGTTTTCGATGGAAGTTTACTCGTATCGGACGAAAACGGAGATACGATGACGGCGACGTGCGACGGAGAGACGCTTCAGATGCTCCTCAATCATAAGAACGATGCAAAGAAGAGAAAGACGAGGGTAGGGATGATCGTCAAAGACGTCGCGGTGTTGAACGCGAGCGCGACGGAGCAACACTTGGTCTTGAAGAGGAAGAGTTTGGTGGAGATTTTCTTTCAAGAGGAAGAAGAAGAGGAAGAAGAGAAAGAAGGAAGCAGAGGCAAAGAAAACGCAGGTACAGTTTCGATAGACGTAGGTAGAGTAGAAAAAGCAGCGCCGCACTCGCAAGTGCCGCAACCGAAAGCAGTCTCCGCGTTCGCTTTGCAGGCGATGAAGCTCATGGAAAAGCGAAAAGCGAAAGCGGCGGCAAAGGCGGCGGAGGGCACTAAAAGTCAATAGTAATAGTATATATTGAATAACAACGAATAAATAGTTTTGCATGCGAATGCGCTTGAATGCTTTTGTCTTCTAATAAAAGTTCTCGTCGTCGTAACTCCCGCTACCTTGAGGCGGCACGCTCGTGTCGTAATCCGGGCCCTGGTATCCCATAATCTCGCCGTCGCGGTTGACGACGGCGTATTGGGACGATGCATCGTTTTCGTCTCCGTAGTTATAAAAATCCGCGTCGTCGTCTTCGTCTTCCCCTTCTCCATCGATGCCGCCGCCGTAATATAAACTCTCGTTTTCCTCTTCGTCGTCGTAATACTGATCTTCTCTTCGCAATCCGAGCTTTGCTTTCAGAGCGTTGCCGCACGACAAAATGGCTTCGTTGATTCGCACTTCCCAAATGCGAAACACAATGGCGGCGTAGGCATTGCACAGAATCCAAAACTGCTTCGGGATTTCCATCATCTCTTCTCTCGTAGCCGATTTCCACTCGGCTAAAGCCATCTCGGAAAACTCGCGTTCGATTTCCACCAACGCTTCTTCGCGTTCCGTGAGCGTTCGTTGTCCCGAACGCTGCATTTTTTGGTACCTTCTAAATCGGTCTCTCCGAATGCTTTGAATCAAGTTACCGAAGGAGGAAAGTATCGCAGAGAGGACTAAGCCTAACGCAAACGCGGGTACGATGTCCGTTTGGGCGATTCGCGCAGCCGTAGCTGGTAATTCCGCGACGACTTGAGTGACTTTTCTGTGCACCCGTTTGACGTTTTCAACCGAGTCTCTCGATGCTTGCGAAAAGACATCCGTGATGTGAACTTTGTTGTTGTATTGAAACGCAGGGCTGTCGTAGTAATAACTTCCTGGTCCTCCTACTCCTCCTCCGTTATCGAGAAAGTCGTCTCCGTAGTTATAATTACGTCGGGACTGAAACTGATTTTCAAACGCGGCGTCATCTTTCGGGTCTAAAGCGGGTTGACCGAAATACTGTTCCTCCTCCGCTCGCGAAAACTCTTGATCGCCGTAATAGCTTCTGTATTGCTGAGAAGGAGGTGCGCCGCCGTTCCATCGATCGTAATTCGTCTCCGCGAATCTCGACGACAACGGTACTCTTTGCTGATTCTGTTGTTGCTGTTGCTGACGAAGATAATTCGCCCTCGTCGCGTACTCCGCGCCGTAACTTCCGTAATTGTTGTTACCCGAAGGAGTCCGTCTGCCACCACTATTACTACTTTTATTATTATTATTATTACTACTAATACCATTACCACTCCCTCTTCGATCGCCAAACATGCTCGATTCGTAGCTCCCCGCCATAGACGTCGTCGATTCCAACCCACCTTGTTGTATCTGCCTCAACCAATCGTTTCTTCTCGTCAAATCGTCCGCGTATCGTTCACTCCTGCCGGCGTTTGGAACCGCGCCGGTCGTTTCTCTCGTGAACTCCAAAATAGCTCCAATCGACCGGTCCGAACTCGCGTGGCGAAACAACGGCCCACTCCCTCTCGGTAACGTGCAAATGGTTGGAAAACTTCTCGCGCGAAAATACTTCCCCGCGAATGCTTTTTGTTCCGGTGTTTTACACACTACTCTTTGCACTTCGATGGATTCGTCGCCGGCAAACATCGCCGCCATCGCCGCAAACGTTGGTTCCACTTGCTCGCAATACCGGCAATTCGTCGTTTCCACCAGCAACACGACGTTTTTGTCTCTGTTTGCTAACGTAGACGCTAATTCTCTCGTACTTTTCGTCGTCACGCTTCCTTTAATATTATTAGTATCGCTCGCGCTCTTCGATGAAGAAGACGCGCCGAACCGTCTGCTTCGTCTTTGACTGTCGTTGGTATTGTTCAACGTTCCCGGTCCGGTCTTCTCTTCGTATCGATCGTTCCCAGTCGCAGCAGCAGTCGCAGCGGTATCGTTGTTGTCGTTGTTGGTGGTGGAAGCAGCAGTGGCAATAGTGTCGCATCTCCTCCTTCTGTTCAGAACGGAGGAGGAGAATCCCCTCGTGCGATTAGTAGTACTTTTGCTACTCCTATTCGAAGTACTCCTCGTGACTCCTCCTTTTTGTCCTCCTTTTCCTCTTCTCCACGCCGTCGTCGTCGTCGTCGTTAAAGAAGAAGATGAAGAAGCAATCATCATCATCATCATAATTCAAATCGAGAATGTGTGTTTAAGTAATTCTCTCTCAAACTCTCTTTCTAATAATAATAATAATATATATACTATACCCGAGAGAGACAACGACGAAGAAGAACGAGGAGAGAGAAAAACGAGAGAGTGTTTCGATCTCTTCTGTTTTTTTTCTGTAAAACCGATTCTCTCTCTTCTGTCTTCTTCTTCTTCCTAAAGTGTGCGTTTTGTGTGTGTTGTTAATGGAGCTGAGAAGCGATGAGAGAAGCGAGAGAGGAAGAGGACGAAAAAAAAACTGACTTGATGAGACGACGAAACGAGATTGAATTTTTCTTTCTCTTCTTTTTTTCTGCTTTTGGAGCACGAGAGAATTTCATATGATGAGAGAAGAAACAGAGAGGAAAAAAATTTGAAGAAGAAGAGCAAAGAAGAGAGAAGAGAGAGAGAGAAAAAGAGAAAGAGCAGACGCGTCGTAATAAGAGAGAATTAAGAGCAAGACTTTATCCAAATTTTCTCTTCATTTAATACTAGACTCCAAAAGAAAGAGAGAGAGAGAGAGAGACAGTAGTTCATATGGCAACTTTGACGACCATCCCGGCTGCGCGTGTCGTTTCTTCTTCTTCTTCTTCCGCCGTCGCGAGCAGCAGAAGGAGAGTCGTCGGTGGGAGGAAGTGTTGTTCTCTCTTCACTTCTTCTAAAAAACCCATTTCTCTTCGTGGTTCGCATTCCTTCTCGACGACGACAAAGACGACGTTAATAACGACGATGTCGTTGCGCCGCGCGTTTGCACGAAAGACGACGACGATGATAAAAACAACGACAACAACGAGTTGTTTCTTTTCGCGAACGTTAACGACGCGCGGAGCATCATCGTCTTCAAACTCTTCTTCTTCTTTAATCTTTAATCGGCAAAAAGGCTTGAAAAAGCTCAAAGCCGCAGCCGCAGCCGTCGGTGAGGAAGTCAACGCCGCCGAACAATCCGTCCCTTTGTTGACGTCGGACGAATCCGAAGATTTACTCAAAATACGACACTCTACCGCGCACATATTAGCCATGGCGACGCAAAAAGTCTACCCGAAAGCGCAGTGCACGATTGGACCGTGGATCGATCGCGGGTTTTACTACGATTTCTTTTATCCAGACCAAAGCTTCACGGACCAAGACTTGAAAACGATACAAAAAGAAATGTATAAAATCATTCGGAAAGACTATCCGATTCGAAGAGAGGAAGTGTCGAGAGAAGAAGCCGCGAGAAGGATTAAGGAAATCAACGAACCGTACAAGTTGGAGATTTTAGACATGATTAAAACCGAACCGATCACGATTTATCACATCGGCGACGAGTGGTGGGATTTGTGCGCCGGGCCGCACGTGGAGAGCACGGGGAAAATCGAGCAGAAAGGAATCAAGTTAGAAAGCGTGGCGGGAGCGTATTGGCGAGGAGACGAGACGAAACCGATGTTGCAAAGAATCTACGGGACCGCCTGGGAAAGCCAAGCGCAATTGCAAGCGTACGAGTTGTTTAAAGAAGAGGCGAAGAGAAGAGACCATCGAACGGTTGGTAAAGAAATGGGATTGTTTTCGTTGCAACAAGAAGAAGCTGGAGGCGGGTTGGTGTTTTGGCACCCGAAAGGCGCGTTAATGCGCCATCAAATCGAAACGTTTTGGAAGGATTTACACTTACAAAGAGGCTACGATTTAGTCTCCACGCCGCACGTGGCGAAAAGTGAGTTGTGGAAAACGAGCGGTCACAGCGATTTTTATAGCGAAAACATGTACCAACAGATGCAAGTAGAAGAGGAATCGTACCAGTTAAAACCGATGAACTGTCCGTTCCATATCGTCGTGTATAAAGACGGGTATTATTCGTACAGAGATTTGCCCTTACGATGGGCCGAGTTAGGAACGGTGTATAGATACGAAAGAAGTGGGACTATGCACGGTTTGTTTAGAGTCAGAGGTTTCACGCAAGACGACGCGCACGTGTTTTGTTTACCGGACCAAATCACCGACGAGATTACGAAAATTTTAGACCTGGTGGAGGAGGTGTTAGGGACGTTCGGGTTTAAAGATTACGAGGTGAACTTATCGACGAGACCGGAAAAAGCGGTCGGGTCGGACGATATTTGGGAACGCGCGGAATTGGCCTTGAAAGATTCCTTGAAACGCAAAAATTGGGACTACATCGTCGACGACGGCGGAGGCGCGTTTTACGGGCCGAAAATTGACATTAAAATTCTCGACGCGATTGGACGCAAGTGGCAATGTTCGACCATTCAGTTGGATTTCAACTTGCCCGATCGATTCGATTTGTCTTACATCGACCAAAACAACGAGAAACAACGACCGATTATGATTCACCGGGCGATTTTCGGTTCCTTGGAACGCTTCTTCGGCATTTTGACGGAAAACTACGCCGGTGCGTTTCCGGTGTGGATCGCGCCCGTGCAAGTTCGATTGTTGCCGGTGACGGATACCGTGGACGACTACATCCAACGCGTCGCGAACGACATGCGCGCGAAAGGTATTCGCGTCGAGGTGAAATCCGGCGAACGCATGAAGAAGCTCGTAAGAAACGCAGAAAAAGAGAAAATCCCAATCATGTGCATCATCGGTAAAGAGGAAGCGGAGAACGAAACTTTAGCCGTGAGAACGTACAAGAGTGGTGATATTGGGACGTTTTCGCTGACGGATGTCATTTCCAAAGTTGTGGAAGCGACGGAGGAAAAGAGCGAACACGCCTCCTTTTGAATCCATCATCATCTATTTAAAATTAATAAGACGGGGATTGTTTTTAATGTGTTTATTACTATTACTATCATCATCATCATCATCATCTACAGCTTACAGTATTCTTTTTGGTTTCTATTTCATTAACGAAGTTTTTTTGCTATCATATGTTGCTCCTATATATATCTAATAATCACGTCATCGGCGCGTCGTCGTCGTCCTCCTCCTCTTCCTTTTCTTGACTATTCAATCAATCGTCAAAATCGCTATTCTCGTCGTCCGAGTTCAAATCGAATTTCTTCCCCTGACGAATGTTCTTCACGCGTTCTTTCAAAACTTCCGCCGCGTGTTCGTCGTCTTCGCCGTTGTTTCTCGCTTTCAACGCGTACATTCTCTCCCCTTCTTCGTCCACCATCCCTTTACTTTGCAACACGAGTTTCACGTTTTTGGTCGGAAAATCATCCCCTCCTCCACCGAAATCATCCATCCCGACGATGTAATCCATCACTTTCTCTTTGCTCACTAAAGCTAGCGTAGGCAGCATGAATATCTTTAACTTTTCGGTTAAATATGGCGACTTTTCCGCGTCAATCTCGCAAAACAACGTTTCTAAATGCATCGGCGCTAACGCGCGCAAGTGTTTCGTCATCACTTTACACGGTTCCGAGTTGCGATAAAAATGACACACCATCTTCTCCTCTCCTTTCATTTTGCCGAAGAATTCTTTTTCGTCCAGTATTTGGTGCACTTCTCCGTGTTGTCGTTTCAGATATTCTTTTCTGTTCGATTGGTTTCCTCGCATTTCTTCCATGCGTTTGCGTCTCGCGTCTTCTAAATCTTCCTCGTTCAGTTTGGACATTTTATGAAGCTCATCGTCCAACTGTTGTTCCACTTGGTAGGCGGTTTTTAGAAGTTCGTTTTCAATCTATATCAATATGTTTAGTATATTGATTGCGTTAAATAAAGAATGAACGTCGTTCGGTTGTTTTTGTTCGTTCGTTCGTGATAAAAAGAGAGAGAGAGTAAGAAGTCAGTCCGTTGTCCGTCCGTCGTTCGAGAAGAGAGAAAGTCAAAGCTTTACAGAAGAGAGATGAATGATTTTTGAAAAATCCATCATCATCATCATCATCATCGTCCAAAAGACGACAACAAAAAGAAGCTTCGGTTTATTGCGCGCGCGCGATACTAATAACATAGAATATTTGAA